>ENA-UPSM01000080-UPSM01000080.1-activated-sludge-metagenome-genome-assembly--contig:-NODE-80-length-131816-cov-10.613846_pt1 | contig 131816 bp, 129 predicted proteins | sample MGYA00238181_ERZ773283 | MGnify/ENA primary metagenome ERZ773283 (study PRJEB29023, sample SAMN05720199) | activated sludge metagenome | isolation source: Anaerobic digester | place: Japan... | reverse complement strand
ATGATCACAATTGCTGCCATTTTTCTTTGGTCACAGTTTGCATACAGACCCTAGCCTCAGTTTCGTGAGCAGCCCAATCAACAACAATCCATTAATGCCGGCCTGACACAATACCCCCAACAGGATAGCTGAAAATATTGAGGCCTTCCAGCGCCGGCAAACGGCCCCGCTGGTCTTTGAAAAAACCAAAACAGCAAAGATAGTATAGATGCTGACTTCCACCAACAGGATAACCAGAAAAAACCATGAAACGCTTGAAAGGGTGATCATTTTTCCCAACAATCCTGAATCCAAATGATGATTGTAGTGATTATATATCATCCTGATGAGCGGCAAGGCCTCACGCCGTCTGAGCGTTTACCACGGTTTCACCCATTCCTGAAATGCTGCCATGCACCCAAAGCCTCGTGGTCGGCTTCAGGTGCATGGCAGCAGAGGAGGAGAAAGATGAAATCAGGTTTGTTTGCCGGGCTTACTCCAGCGTGAGTTCAACCTGCATCTCGGTATTCCCGCGCATTACCGTCAGGGTCACTGTGTCACCGGGATTGTAGGTGAACAGCGTATTGATAAACGGTTGGGTGTCGTCCAGCGTGATGTCATCAAACTGAGTGATAATATCGCCTTCCTTCAACCCGGCGCGCTGAGCCGGGCTGTTGGCCTGCACATCCGTCACATAGGCCCCCCACTCCACTGGCAGCCCATAGCGCGCCGCCAGTGCCGGGGTCACAAACTGCCAGCTAATCCCGATCTTGGGCCGGGCAAAGTAACCCTTCTGGATAATCTGTTCAGCCACAGCCCGGGCTGTATTGACCGGGATCGCAAAGCCCAGCCCCTCCGCCACGGTGCCGCTGCTGCTCGAGCGCACAATCATGGTGTTGATCCCAATCACCTCGCCCGCCAGGTTGACCAGCGGCCCGCCCGAGTTGCCCTGGTTGATCGCCGCGTCCGTCTGGATGAGATCCTCAACCTGGTAACCCTCACCCGTGTCAATGGATCGTCCGGTTGCGCTGACCACGCCCACCGTCACGGTGTTCTTGAAATCCCCCAGCGGCGAGCCAATCGCAATCACCGATTCGCCCGACTTGAGGACATCAGAATTGCCCAGCTTCACAATAGCCGGAACGCTGCCATCCGCCTTCAAGACCGCCAGGTCAGAAAACTGGTCAGACCCCACCAGTGTGGCGCTCTGCTCGCTGCCATCTGCCAGGATGATGCGAATATCCTGCACATCCTCAATCACATGATGATTGGTCAGGATATAGCCCTCATTGCTGATGAAGAAGCCGCTGCCGCTCACGGTTTGATCGCCTGTCGGCCCAAAAAAGGTCATCTGCCCGGGAATGGTGCCCACCACAGTGACCACCGCCGGGCCAACCACCTCAGCCGCCTGCGTGACCGAGGTCTGGTATTCCGTCGTATTGACGGATACAACCTGCGCCGGGCCACTGCTGGCATCGCTGAAAACCGTCTGAGGCGCATCGGCATTGGCGCGCAAGGCCTGATACACCGCCAGCCCGCCCACCACCACGCCGCCAAGCGCCGAAACGCTCGCCAGGGCCACCACCAGTACCGCATAAAAAATTCGTTTCCAGGACATAGTCACCTCACTATAATCGTGCCAATGGTTGATTTTATTCGACCCTATTATAGAAACCCCGCCTGTGAAAAAACCAAAGAAATCCTGAGAAAATGATAAATCTGCCCTGATCCCTCGGCATAAAAAACGGGCTCTGTCACTTTGATGGACAGAGCCCGAAACCTATCATCAGCCGAGCCTCAGCTCATTTTACCCAGCCAGCCTTTGCGTTCCATCCATTTCGCAATTTCCAGCACAGGCACAATGGTGATGGCTAAACCGCCCACAATCAGCCAGTCAGCCGCAGGCAGGGCGTAGGTGTTGAAGGGTTCATGCAGGATCGGCAGATAGACGATCAGCAGCAGCATGATAATCTCCCACACGATGGACAGGTTGAGCCACTTGTTGGCAAAGGGCTTGTCCAGCACCGAATAGCGATCCGACCGGAAGTTATAGGCCTTGAAGAACTGGATCAATACCAGCGAGACAAACGTCATCGTCATCGCCTGTTCCAGTGTGCGCCCGGAGTTGATCGCCCAGCTGAACAGGCTCAGGTTGATGAGGGTGGACCACAGCCCGCCCAGCGCCATCAGGGTCACCACCGGGCGGGTGAAGATCCCCGTGCGCGGGTTGCGGGGTTTGCGGCGCATCAAATCCTTCTCGGGCGGGTCAACCGAAAGCGCCAGCGCCGGCAGGCCATCCGTCGCCAGGTTGACGTAGAGAATCTGCACCGCGGTCAGCGGCAGGGGCAGCCCCAGCAGCGCCGAGCCCGCCATCAGCCCAATCTCGCCGATGTTTGATGAGAGCAGGTACATCAGGTATTTTTTGATATTGCCAAATACCCCGCGCCCTTCTTCCACCGCGGCCACAATCGAGGCGAAGTTGTCATCCGTCAGCGTCATGGCGGCGGCTTCTTTGGTCACATCGGTGCCGGTGATGCCCATGGCAATGCCAATATCCGCTTTCTTGAGCGCCGGTGCATCGTTCACGCCGTCGCCGGTCATGGCGGCAATATGGCCGCGTTCCTGCCAGGCGCTCACCACCCGCAGCTTGTGCGCAGGCGAAACCCGGGCATACACGCTGATGTCTTCCACATCCTTCAATAGCTGTTCATCAGACATTTCCTCCAACTCGGCGCCGGTCACCACGCGCCCGCCGCTTTGCAGCAGCCCCAGCTCGCGGGCCACAGCCTGAGCGGTCACCGGGTGGTCGCCGGTAATCATCACCGGGCGGATACCCGCATCTGCGCAGACCGCAATGGCAGCTTTGGCTTCTGGCCGCGGCGGGTCAATCATCCCCACCAACCCCAAAAAGGTCATTCCCTTTTCGGCAGTCGCCAGTTCAGCCTGCGGCTTGGCGGCAATGCCCAGCACACGCAGTGCCTGGCTTGCCATACTCTGCGCCTGCTGCAAAATCTTCTCCCGCCCGGCGGCATCCAGCGGCTGGCTTCCTTCAGCCGTGGCCGCAAAATCGCAGCTTGCCAAAATCACCTCAGGTGCGCCCTTGGCATAAGCCGTCAGTCCGTTTTCGGTCTGATGCAGGGTGGTCATCCGCTTGGTCTCAGACGAGAAGGGGATTTCACCCATTCGGGGATGTGCCGCATCCAGAGCTTCTTTTTGCAGTCCGGCTTTAGCCGCGGCTACAATCAACGCGCCTTCGGTCGGGTCGCCTTTGATGTCCCAGCCCTCGCCGGGTGTTCGGATCAACCGGGTGTCTGAAGCCAGCACACCAGCCATCAGCATCTCGCGCAGCGCCGGGGTCATCTGAGCCGGGGTGCCGTCCGGGGTTGTAAATTCGCCCTCGGGGGCATACCCCGCGCCCGAAACATGGATGATTTCACCCGCGCAGTACAACTGCCGGGCCGTCATCTCATCTTTGGTCAATGTGCCGGTCTTGTCCGAGCAGATCACCGAGGTGCTGCCCAGGGTTTCTACCGCCGGCAGGCGCCGGATGAGCGCATTCCGTTTGACCATTTTCTGCACGCCAATCGCCAGCGAAATAGTCACCACCGCGGGCAGAGCTTCGGGCACCACTGCCACCGCCAGGGCAATGCCAAAGATCAGCATTTCCACCAGCGGCTGACCGCGCACCAGCCCCACCGCCACAATCAGCGCCACCACCACAAAAGCCGCCCGCGCCAGAACCGCCCCCAACTTGTCCAGGTTGTGCTGGAGCGGGGTCTTGCCGGTTTCAACCGTTTGCAGCATTTGCGCAATTTTACCGAACTCGGTCTGCATACCCGTCGCGGCCACCAGGGCGCGCCCGCGTCCATAGGTCACTGCCGTCCCGGCATAGACCATATTCTTGCGGTCGCCCACCGACAGCTCAGGGTTATCCAGCGGCTGAGTGTGCTTTTCAACCGGCATTGATTCGCCCGTCAGCGCCGCTTCTTCCACCTGCAGGTTCACCGCCTCCAGCAGCCGTGCATCGGCTGGCACACGGTCGCCCGTGTTGAGCAGAATCACATCGCCGGGCACCAGCTCGCGCGCCGGGATTTCCGTGTCGTCACCATCGCGCAGCACCGTGGCGGTGGGCGCCGCCATCTCCCGCAGCGCTTCAATCGCCCGTTCCGCGCGATATTCCTGCACGAAGCCCAGCGCCACAGCAAACAGAACAATCACCGCAATCACAACCGATTCAATCCCGTGCCCCAGAAACAACGAAATAATCGTCGCTCCCAGCAGAATCAGAATCAGGACATTCTTGAACTGTGCCAGCAGAATCTCAAAGGCCGAAATCCGCTTGGCCGCCTGAATTTCATTGGGACCAATTTCTGCCAGGCGTTTGGCTGCCTCGGCGCTGGTCAGCCCCTGCGGGCTCGTCTCCAGCGCGGCGTTAATCTCGTCTTGTTTCAGGGTGTGCCAGAATTTAGCTTCCATAAAAATCGTCTTTCTCCTTGTTGTTTAGCTCTTATAAGATAACAGATCAGGTTCCTGCCAGATGTCCGGTCTATTCATCCTCACCGGGCGCCAGCAACAGGGTCCGGGCCGCCCGCCTCCGCATCCACCAGTAATAAATTCCCAGGGCAATTGCACCCCCCACCAGCAGGTAGGGCAGGGCTTGCTTCAAATACAGGCTGATCAACTCCCACTCATGCCCCAGCAGGTACCCGGCGCCGATCAACAGGGTGCACCAGGCATACGCGCCGATGAATGTGGTGGTCACAAAAATCCCAAAGGGCATACGCGCCAGCCCTGCCGGAATGCTGATCAGCGTCCGAATGGCGGGGATCATCCGCCCAATCAGTACCAGCCCTGTCCCCCAGCGCTGAAAGAGCTGCTCTGCCCGGATAATGTGCTCCGGCGCAATCCGCACCCAGTGCGCAAACCGGTCAATCACTGGACGCCCGCCCAGCCGCGCCACCCAGTAGGTGATGGATGCCCCAATCACGCTGCCGATGGCTGAATACAGCCCACCCAGAAAAATCATGCTGACCGGCAGCTCGTGTTCGGCAATCAGCATCCAGCCGGCAAAACCCAGAATCACCTCGCTGGGGGTGATCCCGGTGGCATTTTCAAAGACCAGCAGCGCTGCCACCCCCAGCCAGCCCCAGGCATCATACAGCGTTTGCAGCAATCCTAAAATCCAGATTTCAATTTGATCAATCATTCAACCGATCCTTGTTGGGGCGGGGTGGTGGTTAACGCCGCGGGTTCTGGCAGACGGTTTTTAACCCGGCTGAGATGGGTGGTGACGCCAATGGCGATAACGAACAGCAGCGCTTTGAGCCACCCGCTTTCCAGAATAAACAGGATGGTAGCGCCAATCGTCAACCACAGCAGCGTCAGGGTGATCAGTTTTTGCCGCAGTGGAATGCCCTTGCCGTCTCGATAGTCGCGGATATGGCTGCCGAAAGGCGAGCGGTAAACCAGCCACTGGTAAAACCCCTCAGATCCGCGGCCGTAACAAAAGGCCGCCAGTAGTAAAAATGGCGTGGTTGGCAGAACCGGGAGGATGATTCCAACAATCCCCAGCCCCAGACTGATTGTCCCACCGATGATCCACAGTTTTTTGCCCATCACTGGCGCCATCCTCGTCTCAAAATAAAAACCATCGTCAAAAAAACGATGGTCTTGCGCTTGAGTTCAGACAGCCGGGAAATAAATTCCGTCTTGACGACCGTCTATCCCGAAAAATCGGGAGGCTACTCCCCACCGGAGTTGAGATAGTTTACAGGATTTATATACAATTGTCAATCCTTTTAAGGCTGCAGCGATGACCAATTATTGGATAAAAATCCACCCGGATCAGGAAAGCCGATTATTCCTGACCCGGGTGGTTTGATGACCTGGGATGTTTGCCCGTTACGGCTTTATTTCAACCCGCACCACCCGCACATTCAAGCCGCTTTCGGCTGGTGTTGCGGTGACGATCAGCATGGTCTGCCCGCCCTCGCCCTGCTGGATATAAGCCCACAGCGGACCATTGGCGGTTTCAAGGCCCTCGCCCTGCGGCAGGTAACCCAGCGTGCCCAGTTGATCGGTGTAGAAGGCTGCCAGCGTACCGGCATCAAGCGCCGTCTGGAAGCGAACCTCAGCGGGCAGCTCTACCAGCCCGGTAGCCCCATCTGGAACTGGGATCCCCCTCAGCGGCAGGGGACAGCTTTCTGGAAGCTGCACCGCACCCTCACCGGGATCACGCAGCGTATATTCCCACGACTGCTGCCCCGTGATGCCCGTGCCAAATACCGTGTCAGACTCTAACGTCAGTGAATATTTGACCACCTGTCCGCCCGGCTGGGCAACCCAGACCTTGCCGCTGGCCGTGGCGGCCTCCCCGGCTCCGAGCGCCTGTTGAGTAAAGCTGTAAACCTGGGTTTGGAATCCCTCAATGCTTTCTTCCCCGGCAGCTTCGGCCCCCAGCAGCGGGGGCAGCATCAGCGCGGGTGTAAATTCCATTTCACCCGAGGCGGATTCAACCGCCTGACAGGGCTGGTCGGGCGCGCTCTGGTTGTAGCGAACAGCGCCCAGCAGTCCGCTGAACCGTGCCGCATTCGCACCATCGGGCTGTAATGTGGTTTCCGTCAGCAAGGTGGCTGGAATACTGCGATCAACCCGCAGGATATAGGTCTTCTCAACCTGATAAGGCTGCCCATCGCGGGTGCCGTCAAAGCGCAGTGTTAAAACGGCTTCATAGCGCGGCAGCTCCGCCAGCCCAACGGTGGGGTCGGTCAGGTCAAACGAGCCTGGCCCGCGTTGCTCTGCCGCGGGCTGCTGTCCCTGCGGCTGGGCTTGCGGATCGGTCAAATTGCCCGGCGCCGGTGTTTCTAAAACGGATGGCGCCGGGGTGCAGCCCGCCAGCAGCGCCAGAATGAGAGCCAGGGTTAGAAAGAGATGTTGTTTTTTCATGGCTATTTCCGTTCTGTCCAGATATAGCCCCAGGTTTTTTCAGCGGTAATGGTCAGCATCCCGCCTTCACCCGGGAAGAACAAACTCTTGAACAGGTCCTGGTCATTGGCGTTGCTTTGCGTGGCTGGCCAGGGAAAGCTGGCTGTGATTCCGCCCAGGCCCACGCAGCTCATGGTAGAGGCGTTGGTAGACATGGGTTGGAAATTAAGATCCAGGATAAATGGCTCAACGCTGCCCGGCACCAGTGCACCGCCAGACACGCCGCTGATCTCAAACCCGGTTGCTCCCTGCACCGGTGGATTGAGGCTGCAGTTGAAGGCCTCGGTTTGAGCCCACAGCGAAAACCAGATCTGAGCCGTCCCTTGCCCGGTCAGGGGGGCGTCTTTCACATTGGCAAATTCACCCGTCCCGGTGAAGATTGCCAGGAAAGCCCCTCCGGCTTCATCTTGATGTTCTGAAACCAGCACAAAATCAAGGTTATAGTTGGGCCGGGGTTTAACCTCCAGCGACAACTCGCCAGTGACGCTGCCAAAATAATTGGAAGCGGTCACAGTAATTGTTTCCTGCCCGGCTTTTTCAGCCGTATAGGTAAGGCTGCCCGTCATCCCTTCCGGGGTCACCGAAGCCGTGCCCAGATTAGCCGTTGCCGTGGCATCGCCAGGGGTCAGCGGGGCCAGCGTGATCCCACCGTTGGGTTTGGGGTCATCAATTATATAGCCCAGGGACAGGGTATCGCCTTCATACACGTTAACCAATGGGGCCAGAATAACCAGATACATTGGGCCGCTCTCCGCCGCCGGTGCTGCTTTCGCAGCGGGGTGGGCAATAGCCGCCAGCAGCAACGCTGCCAGAATGGCCAGACGCCAGACAGTATGTTTCATAAGTGCTTCTCCAGATAAAAAATACAGGGTGAATTTTGCCAGGCAGTGTTTGGGTGTCACCATGCCAACCCCAGGTCTGACGTTGTTGTTGCGTCCCAAAAACCGCCTTGCCAGTCAGATTATAACCAAACCTTCTGGATGGCGCAACCAAATTTCAATCATCCAGGATACCGAATTTGTGCCATAATAGAGGGTACTTCCCCTTGTTCAGGAGGCTACTCATGACCAAAGCTCTGGTTGCCCGCCAGCGAACCCGCAAGGCGCTGCTAATCCTGTCTTTCTTGCTTTTCCCCATCATCATGAACTACTTATCGCCCTACGTCATTATTGATGGCGCATCTCAGGGCATTGTCAATGGCAGCCTGGTGATGTTTGTGCTGCTGTTCCTTTCATCCTTGCTGCTGGGCCGCCTGTGGTGCGGTTGGGCCTGCCCGGCTGGCGGCCTCGGCGAGATTTGTTTCCCCGTCAACAACCACCCGGTCAACCCCAAAAAGATTGACTGGATTAAGTGGGCCATCTGGCTGCCCTGGATTGGCATTATCATCGCCAGCGTCATTATGGCAGGCGGCTACACAAAAATTGACCTGCTCCTCGACACTCAGAACGGCATCTCTGTCGCCGGGGATGCCGACCGGCCCATTTTATTCGCCTATATCATTTACTACATGGTGATTGGACTCTTTGTTGCCCTGTCGGTCTTTGTGGGGCGGCGCGCCGGCTGTCACACCATCTGCTGGATGGCGCCCTTCATGATCCTGGGCCGCAAGCTGCGCAACACCCTGGCCTGGCCCGCCCTGCGCCTCAAAGCAGACCCGGCTCGCTGCACCGACTGCCTGACCTGCACCGCCAACTGCCCCATGAGCCTGGACGTGAACGGTCTGGTCAAGTCGGGCCATATGGAGCATACCGAGTGCATTCTCTGCGGCAGCTGCGTGGATGGTTGCCCCAGCAAAGCCATCGTTTATTCTTTCAGTAAAGGGAAATAATCCCGCTGCCGGGCAGTCACCGTTCACCGTGATTACCCCGATATCAATATTTAGAGAGGTTGCCATGTTCCAGATTCGCAATAACCACTTCATCGACTCGTCTGGCCGCGTGGCGCTGCTGCGCGGCGTCAATCTGAGCGGTAGTACCAAGGTGCCCTGCATTCCCGCTGGCGCCACCTGGAACCCGGCGGGCTTTCAGGATGCTGTTAACGTCAGTTTTGTCGGGCGTCCCTTCCCCCTGGCTGAAGCCGATGAGCATTTCAGCCGCCTGCGCGCCTGGGGGCTCACCTTCCTGCGCTTCCTGGTCACCTGGGAGGCCATCGAACATGCCGGCCCCGGCCTCTATGATGAAGCCTACCTGGATTATCTCTACGCGGTGGTCAAAAAAGCCGCCGATCATGATATCTGCCTGTTCATTGACCCCCATCAGGACTGCTGGAGCCGCTTTACCGGCGGCGATGGCGCCCCCGGCTGGATTTTTGATCTGCTGGGTCTGGACCGCACCAAATTCCACGCCGCCGGGGCCGCCTTCAACCATCAAGACTGCGGCGACCCCTTGCCTAAGATGATCTGGACCTCCAACTATGGCAAATACGCCGCCGCCACGCTCTTCACGCTGTTCTTTGGCGGCAATACTTTTGCCCCCCAGACCACCATTGAGGGCGTCCCCGTCCAGGAATTTCTCCAGGGGCATTACATCGCCGCCATCCAGCAGGTGGCCGAGCGCCTGCGAGAATTTCCGCATGTGCTGGGCTACGATACCCTCAATGAACCCTCCCAGGGCTTCATTGGCTTCCCAGATGCCAATCAAATCCCCTTTGAGTTTGCTTCTTACGGCGCCCTGCCCACGATCTATCAGAGCCTGCTGCTGGCCGCCGGTTATCCGCAGACCGTCAAATACAAGCCCAACAAGCTGCCGCTGCCTTCCAGCCAGACGGTTGTTGTCAATTCGGCGGGGCTGCGCCTCTATCGAGAGGGTGTTACCCCCATCTGGCAGCAGAACGGCGTCTGGGATGTAGATGCAGCCGGCAACCCGCAGCTCTTGCAGCCAGACTATTTTGGGCAAGTGGCTGGCCAGCCAGTGAACTTTGATCAACAGTTCTTTGCGCCGTTTGTGCGCCGCTACACCGCCGCCATCCGTTCCATCCACCCGGACGCCTTGATCTTTGTCTCTCCACCGCCGGCCGAAATGCGTATAGGCGCCGAGGGTTTTGCCCTGTCAGACGAGGCAGGCCTTGTCTTTGCCCCGCACTGGTATGATGGCATCACGCTGTCCTTCCAGAAATACCTGTCCTGGCTCGGCGTGGATACCGCCCATCAACCAGTGCGTCTGGCGCTGGGACGCAAGAACCGCCGCCGCTTCATTGCCCGGCAGTTGGGCGCCCATCTGGAGCGCGCCCGCCGTGACCTGGGTGAGGCTCCAGTGGTTATCGGCGAGACCGGTATCCCCTTCAACCTGGAGCATGGCCGCGCCTTCCGCACCGGCGATTTTTCCGCCCACGTTCAGGCCCTGGATGATACCATCCAGGGGCTCGAAGCCAATTTCCTCAACTTCACCCTCTGGAATTACACACCCGATAACACCAACGCCCGCGGCGATCTGTGGAATGATGAAGATCTGTCCATCTTCAGCCGCGATCAGCAAACCGGCAGCGGCGACATTAACGACGGCGGTCGGGCATTGCCGGCCGCCATCCGTCCCTACGCGGCCCGCGTCCCTGGCGAGCCGTTGACCACTCGCTTTGACCTGCCCAGCCGTGAGTTTCAGTTCACCTTCCGGCTCAACCCGGCGGTCACGGCTCCGTTGGAGGTTTTCCTGCCCCGCTACCATTACCCCAATGGCGCTGCCATTCAGGTGACCCGTGGCCGCGTGCAGGTGGATCTGCTCAACCAGCGCCTGGAATACTGGCCCGATGCTGCAGAATCAATCCATACCCTCACACTGCGCGCCGCCTGATGTCGTGATCCTGATTTCCCCCGTGGATTAACAGAACAGCCCCGCGTTCCGGGGCTGTTTGTTTCTACTCAATGCTGATTTTTACGGGAGCCTTCTCACCGGTGGGGTCAATCAGCAGATGTTCAGATTGACAGACATAGCGCCACTCGGTGGTGGTGTTGAAAATCCGGTGCAGCTTGGCGCTGCAGCTGGGGCAGATGACTGCCGGCAGGGCGGTGTAGGCGCTGACATTGCCAATCAGATCCTCACCTAATAAGACACGACTGGTTTCGGGTGACACAATTTTCCTCCTGTGAGACATATTGGACCGGCATCCCAAAGGGCTCGCTGGTCGTTTTGCGGTTAAAATAACCCTGTGATTATTAATCTGCAACCGTATCAATACTATACCGTCCAGACGGTATAATTATAACACAGGTTTGAGAATAAAGGAATACCACCATGCCCGGTAAAACAAGTGCCCTCACCCGTAAAGCCATCCTGGAAGCCGCCAACCGCATCGTCCTTGAACAGGGCGTTGATCACCTCACGTTGGAGGCTGCTGCGGCTGCGGCGGGCATCAGCAAAGGCGGGCTGCTGTATCACTTCCCCAATAAAGAAGCCCTGATTGTCGGCATGATTCAGGCTTACTTGGAACGCTTTACCACCGATTACAATACCTCGGCTGAAAAAGAACCCGATGACACCCCCGGGCGCTGGACCCGTGCCTATCTTGAGACCACCTTTGCCGATAACGAGCGCATCCCCCGTCTGAGTTCAGGCCTTCTGGCTGCCATCGCCACGGACCCCTCTCTGCTGGCGCCCTTGCAGCGAACTTTTGCCGATTGGGTCGCCCAACTCTCCCTGGATGGTATTGACCCCGTGACCGCAACCATCATCCGCCTGGTGGCCGATGGCGTCTGGCTGGTGGAGCTGTTTGGCCTCACCCCGCCCGATGCCGCCATGAAAGCCCGGATGATGGAAGCCCTGCTCGAAATGTCTCGCGCCCGCCCCGCCTAGGCCCGGCGGCCTTCATCCTCGGGTATAATAGATTTCATCCCCTTCTGCTCAGGAATAATCCATGAACGAAATCGAAAGCCTCGAACAGGCCATTCAGGCTCTGGAAGCTCAGCGGGCCCTGCTGGGTGATGCGGTAGTCGAAGCCGGGCTGGCTCCCATGCGCGAGCGCCTGCAATCGCTCCGGCGCCAGGGCGCCGAGCAGCAGCGCAAGCAGGTCACCATCCTGTTTGCAGATGCCTCTGGCTTCACTGCCGCTTCCGCTTTGCAGGACCCCGAAGAAGTCACCGAGACAATGAATGCCCTCTGGCAGCGCGTGGATGGTGTGATCCTGGAGTATGGCGGGACGATTGACAAGCACATCGGCGATGCCGTGATGGCAGTCTGGGGCATGACCACCACCAGCGAAGATGACGCCGAGCGCGCCGTGCGCGCGGCCCTGTCTATGCAGCAGGTGGTCAAAGAAGCCAACCTGCAGTTGGGCGGCAGCCCGCTGCAAATCCGCATTGGCCTGCACTCTGGCATGGCTTTCCTGGGCGCGGTCGGCGCCGCGGGGGAATATACCGTCATGGGCGATACTGTCAATACAGCCAGCCGCCTGCAGCACGTTGCCCCGGTTGGCGGCGTGATTTTATCCAACGAAACCTATCAACTGGTGCGCGGAATATTTGATGTCCAACCCCTGGACCCGGTGCGTCTGGAGGGTAAAACCGAACCCATGCAAGCCTATCTGGCGCTGCGCGCCAAACAGCGGGCCTTCCGCATGAGCACCCGCGGTTTGGAGGGCATCCGTACCCGCATGATTGGCCGCGCCGCCGAACTTTTCATTTTGCAGAATGCGCTTCAGTCCGTGATGACGGCCAGCCGTCATCAGGTTATCACAGTGATTGGCGACGCCGGCATTGGCAAATCCCGCCTGCTCTATGAGTTTGAAAACTGGCTGGAACTGCAGTCCATGCCCATTCGCTACTTTAAGGGTCGCGCCAGCCCCGAAACCCAGCGTCTGCCCTACGGCCTGCTGCGCAACATGTTTGCGTTTCGCTTCCAAATCAATGAAACCGATTCGCCTGCCGCCGCACGCCAGAAGTTTGAGCAGGGGGTGGCCGCTGTTCTCAGCACCCTGGACCCCGAACAGGCTGCCATTCGGGCGCATTTCATCGGCCAATTGATCGGCTTTGATTTCAGCGCCAGTCCCTACCTGCAGGGCGTAGATGCCCAGCAGTTGCGCAACCGCGCCTACCTTTACCTGACGGAGTTTGTGCGCGCCGCGGCCCAACTGACCATGGTGCTGTTCCTTGAAGACATCCACTGGGCTGATGATAGCTCCCTGAACCTGCTCACCACGCTCCTGAGCGCCGATTTTGACCGCTCGCTGCTGGTGGTCTGCCTGGCCCGCCCCACCCTCTACGAGCGCTATGCCGATTGGGGCGCCGGGCTGCCCCGCCATACGCCTCTCCGCCTGAATGCCCTCTCACGGGATGACAGCCGCCTGCTGGTGACCGAGATCCTCCAGAAAGCCGGTCAGGTGCCCGAGGTTTTGCGTGAAATGGTGGTCGGCGGGGCCGAAGGCAACCCCTTCTACGTCGAAGAACTGATCAAAATGCTGATTGAAGATGGTGTCATCGTCAAAGGCGAAGAAGAATGGCAGATTGATGCCACCCGTCTGGTTCAGGTGCGCGTCCCCGGCACGCTGGCAGGCGTTTTGCAGGCCCGCCTCGACAGCCTGGGCCCGGCTGAGCGCCACTGCCTGCAGCAGGCCTCGGTAATCGGCCGCGTCTTCTGGGATGATGCCCTGGCGCATCTGGCCGGCGAAGGCATTGACCTGACCACTGCCCTGCAAACCCTGGTGCAGCGTGAGCTGATCTTCCAGCGCCCGGTCAGTGTCTTTGCGGGCGCCCACGAATACACCTTCAAACACGCTCTGCTGCGTGAGGTCACCTACGAGAGCGTCCTGAAGCGCGACCGCCGCATTTATCATGCCCGCGCGGCCGAATGGCTGCTGGCCCATGGCGGCGAGCGCAGCCGGGAGTACACCGGCCTGGTTGCCCAGCACCTCGAGTTGGCTGGCGAGACCATCCGCGCCTCCATCCTCCTGCTGCAGGCCGGGCAGCAGGCCGCCCAACACTTCGCCAATTCCGAGGCCCTTCAATATCTCGACCGCGCCCTGGCATTGACTCCGGCAGCCAACCAATCTCAGCGGTTTGAAATCCTGATGGCTCAGGAAAATGTCCTTAATTTACTCGGTCACCACGCCGTTCAGGTGAGCGCCGCACTGGACGTGCTGCAATCCCTGGCTGAAGAAATGGGCTCGCCCAATGCTTTGGCCGCCGCCGCGCTGCGGCGTTCCAGCTTCGCCGAAATCAATGGCGATTATCCTACCGCCATTCAGGCCGGGCGCACCGCCGTTGAGCAGGCTCGCCTGGCGGGCAACCCCGCCCAGGAGGCCGAAGGCTACTACCTGTGGGGCCGGGGCCTGTGGCGCCAGGGCCGTCTGGATGAGGCCTTGGAGAGCATGGATCGAGCCCTGGAAAAAGCCCGTCCCGCCGGGGTGCTGCCTGTGCAGGCTGGCGCTTTGCGCACCATGGGCGCCATTCAATTCCACCAGGGCAACTACTCCCAGGTGTTCACTATCTATGAAGAGGCCATCAAGCTTTATACTGAAATTGGCGACCGCCGCGGCTATGGCAGCGCCGTTAACAACCTGGGCGATATCAACCGCCAGCTGGGCAATTATGTCCGGGCCCGGGAATATTTTGAACAGGCGCTGCACACCAGCCGGGAAATTGGCGAACGCTGGAGCGAATGTATTGGCCTGCTCAACCTCTGTCTGGTGGCCCAGCATCAAAATGATCCCCCGGCCGCGCTGGATTATGCCCAGCAGGCCCTCAACCTGGCCCAGGAATCGGGCTATCGCTCGGCTGAATCTTTTGCTCTTGTGGGCAAGGGCAATGCGCTGCTGGCGCTGGATCGCCTGGATGAAGCATTGGCTTCCATCCAGGCCTCGATTGATCTGCGGACTGAGCTGGGTGAGCAGAATATGATTATGGAGTCACGCTCAACCCTGGCGCGGGTGCATCTGGCCCAGCAGGATATCCCGGCCGCTCTGGCCCAGGTGGAAATCATCCTGAATTACCTGCAGCAAAATTCAGTGGATGGTGCCGATGAACCCTTCCGTATTTACCTGACCTGCTGCCATGTCTTGCAGGCCGCGGCAGATCCCCGCTACCCCGCTGTGCTGCAGGAAGCCTTGCGCCTGCTCCAGGCTCAGGCCGACCGCATTACCGACCCCGACCTGCACCAATCCTTCCTGTGCAACGTTGCTGCCCACATGGAACTGGTTCGGCTGGCAGCCGCCTGACCCTGATTACCCTGGAAAGTTTAGCTCGGTTGAACTAACGGTTCTGCTGTCGCGTCAGTGCTTTTGCTGCCAGCAGCACCGCCAAAAAGGCGCCCGCCAGATTGATATAAGAAACCACAATCCGCATCAGACCTGGAATATTCACGGGGAGAAATGGATAGACCAGACCGAATACTGCGGCAATTAAACCCACCCCGTACCCCCAGATTTTCCATTTGACCTTGCTGATCTGTATCATCCCAAACCCGGCCGCAGCAAACAACAGATTCACCAAAATTTGAAGGCCAATAAATAAATTTCTGGAGATACTCAAATTTGTCATCATTGAATTCTTAAACAGCACTGTAATCCAATCACATCCAAGGCCTATCAGCAGGAAAGCGATTGGAGCCAGATTGGCCACAAATAACGTCTTTTTGTTCATTCCAGAAAGCCTTTCATCGAAAATATCCAAAGACATGCGATTTTGGGCTGTACTCTGTTTTGAGGTTTTTATTCCCCCACACTGCGCGGCAGCGAGAAGCAAATGCGCGCGCCCTGCCCCACTTCCGGGTTGACCCAGATGCGCCCGCCGTGCGCCTCAATCACCGCGCGCACCAGGTAAAGCCCCAATCCGGCGCCTTTGGTCTGGCGCGCCATCTCCGGCGCCCGGTAGAAGCGGTCAAAAATGTGCGGGATATCCTCGGCGGCAATGCCAGGCCCCTCATCGCTCACGCACACAATCACAATGTCCGGGCGCACCTGCCCCTGAATGCGGATCTCCCCCTCGGGAGCGTATTTGATGGCATTGGAAATCAGATTAGACAGCACCTGTTCCATGCGCTGCTCGTCTGCCAGGATCACCGGGAAATCTTCCGGGAAGCTGACCACCAGCCTGTGCGCCTGTGTCTGTGTTTGGAATCGCCGGGTCAGGCGTTCTGCCAGCACAGGCAGGGAAACATCCGAACGCTTCAAGGCCATCCCTCCCGCCAGCAGCCGCGAGGCATCCAGCAGATTTTCAATCAGCACACTCAACCGGTCCGATTCTTCCTCAATGACCTGCAGGCTCTCCTGCACAATGGCGCGGTCCCAGGTGGCATCCTCGCGCCGCAGGGTGCTGGTGTATCCCTTGATCAGCGCCACCGGCGTTTTGAGTTCATGGCTGATGATCGAGATAAACGTGCTTTTCAATTCCTCAGCCTGCCGAAAGCGGGTGATATCGCGCACGGTGCCCAGAATTTGCAGCAGCGTGCCATCCGCAGACATCACCGGCGCATAGGTGATGCCCACCGGCAGCGGCGGCTGGTCGGGTGTGCGGGCCAGGTCACCTTCCACATACAGCGTGGCATTGGGCGTCAGCGGCCAGCCCCCCGCCACCGCCTGCTCCAGCGTCAGCCCTTCCGGCGGGCGCTCCCAGCGGATGACCTGGTCATGCGGCTGCCGGATTAGCCCGGCAGCATCCTTCCCCAGCATATGCGCCAGCGCCGGGTTAACCCGTTCCACCTGCTGGTCAGCGGTCAAGGCCAGAATCCCATCGGCGGCCGAGTTCAGCAGGGTGTCCAGCCGCTGTTTTTCGTGCGTCACCTCGGCGAAAAGCTGGGCGTTTTGCACGGCCAGCGCAGCCTGATTGGCAAATGAACGCAGCAGCGCCTGATCGTTGGCGGAAAACATGTTGAGGTAACTGCGAAAGATAAAGATCACCCCCACCACCCGCTGGCGCGCCACCAGCGGCAGCCCCACCCCGCTCAGGGTTCCCAGGCTGGCCATGCGCGTCAGTTCCTGCACCACCCGGCTGATCTCTGGCAGTTCCACCTTGGCCGGGTCATCGTTCTCCGGAATCTGATCCAGCAGCGGGATCAGATACTGCAGGTAGGGCGAGGGCAGGCCCTGGTGTGCAGCCACGCGCCAACCCTCGCTCTCCCGCAGGGCGATCAGCCCGGCCTGTCCGCCGAGCAGATCCACCGAATATTTCAAGACGCGTCCCAGCAGGGCGTCCAGGTCGAGTTCCTCGGCCAGGGCGCGAGCAATCTCAAGCAGCATGTCCCGCTGGCGGACGCGAAAATCAGGCAGCATTTGCAGCCCCAATTAGCGCAGTTTCTCCTCGGCCAGGCCAATGGCATGATCGAAGATCGCCATCGCCTCGTCCATCTCGCCGCGGGTCACGCACAGTGGCGGCGAAATGCGGATGACGCCGTTACCGCAGCCGAGTGTCAGCAGCCCGTATTCATAGGCCAGGTCAACCACCAGGTCGCGCAGTTTGCCATCCGGCTCGTGGGTTTGCTGGTCTTTGACAAATTCAACGCCCAGCATCAGGCCAATCCCGCGCACTTCGCCAATCGAGGGGTGCTTGGCCTGTAGATTTTTCAACAGTTCCAGTGCATAGGCGCCCACTTCGGCAGCATTCTGCCGGTAGCCGTTTTCAATCAGGTCCATGGTCGCCAGCGCAGCCGCGCAGGAGATCGGGTTGCCGCCATAAGTATTGCCATGCGCACCCTTGGGCCAGGTGACCACCTTCTTGCGTGCCACCATGGCGCCCAGCGGCATGCCCGAGGCAATGCCCTTCGCCGAAGTGATAATGTCGGGTTCGACTCCAAAATTCTCAATCGACCACCACTTGCCAGTGCGGCCCATCCCCGCCTGCACTTCATCGGCAATCAACAGAATGCCGTGCTTGTCGCAAAGCTGGCGCAGCGCCGGGAAGAAGCCCGCCGGCGGCACAATGTAACCACCCTCACCCTGGATCGGTTCAACCAGGATGCCCGCAACTTCATCAGCCGGGATTAACCGGGTGAGAATTTCATCTTCAATGTAACGTACAACAGTCTCGCCGTAATCTTCACCGGGGCGGCCCACCAGGATGGGATGATAATTATCCGGGAAGGGCGCATGATAGACGCCGTTCATCAACGGTAAAAAGCCGCGGCGGTAGTGCGGTTTGCTGGCTGTAAATGTAACCGCACCCATGGTGCGCCCGTGGAAACCGCCCAAAAAGCCAATGAAAGACGACCGCCGGGTGTGGTAGCGCGCCAGTTTGATGGCAGCTTCCACGCTCTCGGTGCCCGAGTTGGTCATAAAGCTGACCGCATCTTCTTTGAAAGGCGCGTATTTGTCCAGCGCTTCACCCAGCTCAACCCATTTACTGTGATAAAAATCAGACGAAATGTGAATGAACTTTTCAGCCTGTTCTTGAATGGCCTTCACCACTTTGGGGTGGCTGTGGCCTGTGCTGACCACCGCAATGCCCGCAGCAAAATCGAGAAACCGGTTGCCATCCACATCCCAGACTTCAACACCCCGTCCGTGATCCATCACAAACGGATACCCGCGCGGGTACGAGGGCGAGATGACCTTCTTATCTCGATCAATAATGCTTCGGGCAACTGGCCCTGGCAGTTTAAGGGGCTTCATATGATCCTCCTGCAAGAATTTTGGAAAATTGGCGGAATTCGCCATGGATTGCGCCGTGTACCGATTATATCATCCGCCCGCAGCCCGGATAATTGCCTTCCATCCCGTCTTTACTGTATTTTACTCACCCATTGCCGCCGATATTCCCTGATATAATGCAAACAATGAACGTGTCGGTGATTATCCCGGTTTATAACGAATTTGGCACAATTCGAGACGTAATTGCTGCCGTGCAGGCGACGGGCATTCCAACGGAAATCCTGGCAGTGGATGATGGCTCCACCGATGGCACCCGGGCGCTGCTGGCTCAGATGGATGGGCAGGGCGGCGTGCGCGTCATTCTGCATGCCCACAATCAGGGCAAAGGCGCCGCGGTTCGCACCGGCATCCAGAATGCCCGCGGCGATGTCTTGATTATCCAGGATGCCGACCTGGAATATGACCCGCAGGAATACACGCACCTGCTGCAGCCCATCGCCGCCGGGCAGACAGATGTAGTCTATGGTTCGCGCTTCCTGGGCAGCCAGCGCCGCCAGTTCCTTTTCTGGAGCATGCTGGGCAACCGCCTGCTTACCTTTGCCACCAACGTGCTCTACTTCACCCGCCTCACCGATATGGAAACCTGCTACAAGGTCTTCCGGCGCAGCGTGGTTCAGGGCATTACCCTGCATGCCCGCCGGTTTGACTTTGAACCTGAATTCACCGCCAAGCTGCTCAAGCGCCGCATCCGCATTCTGGAAATCCCCATCGCCTACAACCCGCGGGATTATTCAGCCGGTAAAAAAATCCACCTCAAAGACGCCTTCCAGGCCCTCTGGACCTTGGTCAAATACCGTTTTGTTGAGTAAGAACTTGGGACAATGGCTTAAAACTAAAACGGGCACCCGCCGGGGTGCCCGTTTTTTAGTCCCATAACTATGCCTTTGCGCGCTGCTTGAGGCCAATTCCAATCCGCGCCAGCATCACCAGCAGCAGCAAAGCTGCGGCCACAATGGCGCCTATCTCCACCAGCGGCACATCCGCCCGTACGGCAGCAATCCCCGCAAACGCCCAGATCAGCACCAGTGGGTAGGCAATCTCGCGCTTTAGCAGGATCATCAGCACACCCAGCAGGGTCGCCACACCGATCATCACCACCGTCAAAACCGCCGGGATGCCAAACCCATTCCACCCCAGGGAGACCAGCAGGGAAGCGATGTTTGCCACCGTCGCCACGGTAATCCATCCCAGGTAGATGCTGAAGGGCACGTTCACTGTCCAGGTTTCCACCCGGCTGGCTGCCCGCCGCCCAATGCGCTCATAGATCACCAGCAGTGAGACCAGCAGCCCCAGCATCAGCACCACCGACAGTCCAAACTGCAGGTAATGCCAGGCAAAAATCCAGGCGCTGTTGAATAGATTGGCAATCACAAACCACCAACCCATGCGCTCAATTCGGGGGTTGTTGCGCTGAGATGGCAGCGCCTGATAAATGCCAAACGCAATCAGCCCGATGTAGATAATGCTCCAGATTGAAAACACATAGCCCGCCGGGGTGAACAGGCTGGGCAGCGAATCAGAGATCTGCCCCGTGTTCATCCCATTCAATGGCAAAATGTTTGCCAGCGAATTGACCACCAGCGTCAATACCAGAGTGAGTAAGTTCAAAATTGTTCGTAATTTCATGTGAGGTTCTCCTGAAAATAGTCTGCTTTTATTGTACAGGAAACCTCAACCGCGTGCACGTGAGCGTATAACGTCCAATCAACGGCTCTTGGGCCGCATCTGCACCAGAACCACGCCTCCGATGGCAATTAACAGCCCCAGAATCTGCCGCCAGTTCAACCCCTCGCCGAGGAAAATCCACGCCAGAATGGAAATCAAAGGCAGCATCAGGTTATTGATCAGCCCGGTTTCGGCAGCGGTCAGCGTTTGCTGGGTGTAATTCCACAGCGTAAAAGCCACGGCAGTATTCACCAGCGCCAGCCAACCGATAATTAACCAGGATACCAGGCCAATCTGCGGCAGCCCCTGAAAAATCACCCCGGCAGCCAGTAGCAGCACCGACCCCACCCCCATACTGATCCCCGTCACCACCACCGGTGAAATCCGCCGCCCGCCGTTGAGTTCCCGCCCCAGCACCGTGGACAGTGCGTTAGACAGCATCCCCAGCAGCACAATCAGCATGCCCGTGATTTGCCCGCCCCCCAGCGCTCCCGGCAGAAAATACACCAGCGTCCCAATCAGGTTGAGCGCCACCCCCAGCCACTGTGAGAGCCCCGGGCGTTCCCCCAGCAGCAAAATTGCCAGTAATACAATGGCCACCGGGCTCAGGTTCAGCAGCAGGCTGACGCTGGCAGAAGGCAGCACCGCCAGCCCCAGGTACTGGGTGCCCTGTGCCACCGGGTAGTACAAAACTGCCAGCAAAATTAACAGGCCCCAGGCCCGCCGCGGCAGCGCAGCCATCTCCTGCCGGCCTGCCGAGCGCAGCGCCAGCGGCAGCAGAATCAGCGCGGCCAGCACATACCGTAGTCCGGCAAAGGTCAGTGCCGGAATATCTTTCAACCCAATCTTAATCAACACCCACGAGGTGGACCACAGGAAAACCACCAGCAGCGCCAGCAGAATGGCTTTGACGCGCGAGGGTGGTTTCGCCAGGAATCCCACGGGCTTATACCGTGACTTCAGTAGGTTTGATGTCGCGCACGTTGAGCTGCAGTTCCTCGTTGCCCTGGTAAGTGTGCCGCTCAAAACTGTACAGCAAATCCACGCGCTCGGGCATCTGGTTGGCCCAGTGCCCCTGCCGGAAGGCAATGGCACTAAAGTCAATCTTGCCATCCGTCACCACCATGCGCAGGTGCCGCCCCTCTTCCCCAACCGCTTTGAAGTAACGCACCCGTACATTGCGCGAGACGAACACCGCATCCGGGTTGCCCAGGCCAGTCGGCTGCAGTTGATCCAGCCGGCTGAGCAGCCGGGGGTGCAGTTCAGACAGCGGGATAACCACATCCGCCCGCAGCGCCGGGCGCAACTCAATTTCGCTCAGCTTGCGCCGGGCAATCTCCCGCAGGCGGGCCTGCAGTTCGGGCAGGTTTTCATTGCTGATGGTGAACCCGGCTGCCATGGCGTGCCCGCCGTGGCGCACCATCAAATCCGAGCACTCGTCCAGCGCGTCGGTAATATGAAACTCGGGAATGCTGCGGCACGATGCACGGGTGAACTGCTCGCCAATCTGCCCCACCACCGCCGGGCGGTAATACTGCTCCACCAGCCGCGCCGCGGCCAGCCCCACCACGCCGGAATTGAATTCTGGGTGCACGGCAAAAATCAAGTAATCCGATTCTTCCTGAGCCGCCAGTTCGGCGGCCTTGGTTTGCATCTCCACGGTCATCTGCTGGCGCTTGCGGTTTTTATCGTCCAACTGTTGGGCCAGCAGCCCGGCCACTTCCACATCGCGGGCAATCAGCAGGTCGTAGGCTGCCAGCGCCGATTCCAGCCGTCCGGCGGCGTTGAGCCGCGGCCCCAGGCTGAACCCGATATCCGACGCCGTGATTTTTGAAACCGTCAGCCCGGCAGCCAGCGCCAGCGAAAGCGCCCCTTGCCGTCCCCCCATCCGCAGCAGCCGCAGCCCGCCGCGCACCAGGGCGCGGTTTTCTCCTGTCAGCGGCACCAGGTCTGCCACGGTGCCCAGCGCCACCAGATCCAGCCAGTCGGCTGCACTGCGGTCCGTCAGCGGACGGCGGGCCAGCAGTCCCTGGGCGACCTTGTAGGCCAGCCCCACCCCCGCCAGGTTGACTTCGGGGTAGGCTTCGCCCGGTTTGCGTTGGCAAATTACGGCGGTTGCTGCCGGAATTTCATCGTGCGGGTGGTGGTGGTCGGTGATGATGATGTCCAGCCCGATCTCGCGGGCGTGTTCGGCCTCCCGCGGCGAGCGGATGCCGCAGTCCACCGTGATGACCAGCCCAAAGCCGCGCGCCTTCAGTTCATCCAGCGCCTCATTGTTCAGCCCGTAGCCCTCATCAAAACGGTTGGGAATATACGCTTCAGCCTGCCCCCCCATCTCCCGCAGCACTTCCACCAGCAGTGTGGTGGCCGTCACGCCATCCACATCATAATCACCATAAATGGCGATGGATTCATCCGCATCCAGCGCCCGCAGAATCCGTTCTACCGCGGCTTCCATATCCGTCAGTTGGAAGGGGTCGCCCTCCTCAACTTTTCCCGCCAGGTAGGCTTCAGCCTCTTCAGCGGTCTGACAGCCCCGGTTATACAGGATCTGCCGGATGGTTGGGGGGTAATCTACCAGCGCTTCATCAACTTCAGATGGCAGCGGGTCAGGGATAAGCCAGCGTTTGGATGTAATCGTATTCATTATTCTCGATTGAAATATACCCGCGGCAGCCGGGCTTGCAGCCCGCAGACCACATCGTAGTTATTGGTGCCCCACTCAGCGCCCACTTCTTCGGCGGTCAGCCGGGCCTCGCCCTGCCGCCCAATCAGCACCACCTCGTCGCCCACCTGGGCATCGGGAATGCCATCCAGCGGCACCATGCATTGATCCATGCCCGTGCCCCCCACCACTTTGACGCGCTTCCCGCCAACAATCACCGGGTTGCCCACCCGCCGCGGCAGACCATCGGCATATCCCGCCGAGATGGCCCCGATCCGCTCGGTGCCGGTGGTCACATAGCGGTGCATATAGCCCACACAGTGTCCCGGCGGCAAAATTTTGACCGAGGTCAGCCGGGCCTTCCAGGTCAGCGCCGTTTCAAAGTCATCCGGTAGCCGGGCATCCTTCTCATCCGGGTGCAGCCCGCACAGCGCAATCCCGCTGCGCACCATATCAAACCGCGCCGCCGGAAAATACAACGCCGCCGCTGAATTGGCGGCATGAATGACCCGCGGGCGCAGGTTGTTTTCTTCCAGCGCCTTCACCAGCGTGGTGAAGCAGGCAATCTGCTCATTGGTAAAGGGGTGTGCAGGCTCATCCGAGCGGGCAAAATGCGTGAACAGCCCCTCAACCTCGGCGCCCGGCAGCGTCTTCAACCAGCGGATAAATTCCACCCCGTCTTCCGGAAACTTACCCAGCCGCCCCATGCCGCTGTCAATTTTGACGTGCATTCGTGCTGGCTTGCCCAGCGCCGCGGCGCGCGCCGCAAAAATCTGTGCCAGTTCAGGGTCATATACCGCAAACGAAATCTCATTGGCGATGGTGGCTTCGGCCATGGCCGGGGTGATATATCCCAGCACCAGCACTGGCGTGGTGATGCCTGCCTGGCGCAGCGGCAGCGCTTCTTCAATCCGCGCCACAGCCAGGTAGTCTGCTCCGGCCTGGGACACAGCCCGACCCATTTCCACCAGCCCATGCCCATAGCCATTCCCTTTAATGACCGCGATCACACCGCGGCCAGTGATTGCTTTCATCCTTCGCACATTATTGCGAACCGCCCCCAGGTCAATTTCCAGCCAGGTTGAATAGTTTGCGATGTTCATCGCCCTAGTATACTTTCACGCCGCTAAACCGACAAGGAGAAGATTGGTATAATGGGACCTGTGAACACCCCCGCTTTTTTCTATGAACTTCTGGCCGAAGATGGCGGCGCCCGCGCCGGCATCTTCCACACTCCGCATGGGGATATCCCCACGCCGGTCTTTGCGCCGGTCGGCACCCAGGCCACCGTCAAAGCCGTCACGCCCGATCAACTGGAGGCGCTGGGCGCTTCGCTGGTGCTGGCAAACACCTATCATCTCTACCTGCGCCCCGGCGCGCCGTTGGTCGCTGAGATGGGCGGCTTGCATCAGTTTATGCAGTGGCCGCACCCCATGCTGACCGATTCCGGCGGCTTTCAGGTTTTTTCCCTGGCCGACATGCGCAAAATTGATGCCGATGGCGTGACCTTCAAGAGCCATATTGACGGCTCCACCCACCGCCTGACGCCTGAAAAAGCCGTCCAGATTCAAGAACAGCTTGGCGCCGATATCATCATGGCCTTTGACGAATGTGCCCCGCCCTACGACCGGGCTTACAATGAGCGCGCACTCGAGCGCACCCACGCCTGGGCGCTGCGTTGTTTGCAGGCCCGCACCCGGGCAGATCAAGCTTTGTTCGGCATTGTCCAGGGCGGGGTTTTCCCCGATCTGCGTCAGCGCTCGGCCGAATTTATCGCCACCCAGGATTTCCCCGGCTACGCCATCGGCGGCCTCTCGGTTGGCGAGACCAAACCCGAAATGCACGCCATGATCGAGGTCGTCAACGCCATCCTCCCCACGGACCGCCCGCGCTACCTGATGGGTGTGGGCGCACCCGAAGATCTGGTCAACGGCGTGATGCGCGGCATTGATGTCTTTGATTGTGTGCTGCCCACCCGCCTGGCGCGCCATCAAGCCGCCATGACCCTGGATGGGCGCATTAATTTAATGAATGCCGCCAACGCCCGTGATCCCCGTCCCATTGATGCCGCCTGCGGCTGTTACACCTGCCAGCACTTCACCCGCGCCTACCTGCGCCACCTGATTGTGGCCAAAGAAATCCTGGCGTCCACCCTCATCTCCATTCATAACCTCTACACCCTCGAAGAACTGATGCGCCAGATGCGTACCGCCATCCTTGAGCATCGCTTTGCCGCGTTTGCGGCTGCCACACTATCCCGCCTGGAGGCAAAACAATGACCATTTTGCAGGCTGTTATCCTGGGCATCGTCCAGGGCCTCACTGAATTTTTACCCGTGTCCAGCTCCGCCCATCTGGTGCTGGTGCCTTTCCTGTTCAACTGGCAAATCCCCGCTGCTCAGATCTTCCCCTTTGATGTCCTGGTTCAGCTCGGCACCGTGGTGGCTGTCATCGCCTTTTTCTGGAAAGACCTCTGGACCATTGTCCGGGCCTGGGTATCCGGACTGATTAAGCGCCAGCCCTTCGCCGATCCCCAATCCCGCCTGGGCTGGTATCTGATTATCGCCACCATTCCAGCGGGCCTGGCCGGGGTTCTGTTCAAAGATCTGGTCGAGCAGGCCTTCCATTCCCCCACAGCCACCGCACTGTTTTTGCTGGTCACTGCTGCTTTGCTGGCCCTGGCAGAGTGGCTGGGCAAGCGCACCCGCAGTCTGGAGGCCATGAACTGGAAAGATGCCCTGGTCATGGGGCTGATGCAGGTGGTCTCCTTGCTGCCGGGCGTCTCCCGCTCCGGCTCCACCATTTCGGGCGGTATGTTCCGCGGCCTTGATCGGGCCTCAGCGGCGCGCTTCTCCTTCCTGATGTCTGTGCCGGTGATGCTGGGCGCCGGTCTGATCGGCTTCAAAGATCTGCTGGATGTGCCCAACCTCGCAAGCTTTCTCCCGGTGATGGTGATCGGTTTTGTGGCGGCGGCAGTGGTCGGTTATCTGTCCATTGCCTGGCTGCTGCGCTTTTTGACTCGCCGCTCGTTTTACGGCTTCGCCATCTACTGCGTGGCTTTTGCCGCCCTGACCCTGCTGGTGGGGGCACTGCGGTGAAATCGACTGCCCGGCTGATTTCAGTCTGGCTTGCCCTGCTGCTGCTGGCGGGCTGTACTCCCGCGCCGTCAGATCAGCCCGTGCCAACGGTGCAGAGCTTCACCGTTGCGTTTCCCAGCATGCTGGACTGGCTGCGCCCGGTCTTTGCCGCCTGCACCCTCGAGACGGGCGTTGCCGTGCGCACCGAATCCCTCACCGAAACACCCGACCTCGCCCTCCAGTGGGGCGTGCCATCTGAGCCGCCGGCGTTCAATGCCATTCTAGCTCAAGCCGATCTGGTGGTGATCGTCCATCCGCAAAACCCCCTCTCAACCTTGACGCTGGAGCAGGCTCGTTCGCTCTTCAGCGGTCAGGTAGCTGCCTGGGGCCCGTACCTCGGAGCCTGCGCCGACTGTGATGAACTGCTTACCAGCGGCGTCTCGGTCTGGCTCTATCCCGGGCCGGAGCCCGCGCTGGATTGGTTCGCCTCTGCCGTGCTGCCAGAGGCCCGCTACGCCCCTGCCGCTCACCTGGCTCCGAACCCGCAAGCCTTGCGCTCTGCCGTGGCTGCCGACCAGGCTGGCATTGGCCTGCTCCCCGCCCCCCTGGCGGATGAGACAGTTCGCGTAGTGCCAATCACGGACCTGCCCGCAGACGCCCTGCGCCGCCCGGTGGTGGCGCTGGCGCCTGCCGAACCCCAATCCCCCCTGCGCGATTGGCTGCTCTGCGTGCAGGATTATGTCGGCGGCAATTAAGCGGTTAATCGCCTTGCGCATAATTGGGGTTTCAAGCATAATAAAGTACCGTGAGAACTCTCTCGCCTAAGGAGATCACCTATGTCTGACCTGGATTCTTCAGCGCCTCAAAACCCGCTGGACTTTTTTAAGACCCTTGGCCGCTGGGATGTTGCGTTATTCTCCATTAGCGCTATTTTAGTCGTTGATACGTTAACTTCAGCCGCATCCGTTGGTCCCTCTTCCATTTCCTGGTGGCTGATCACGTTGATCTTCTTCTTTATCCCCTATGGCCTGATCACCGCTGAACTGGGCGCGGCGTATCCTCAGCAGGGCGGCATCTATGTGTGGATCCGTCAGGCTTTTGGTGAGCAGTGGGGCGCTCGCTCCGCCTGGTACTACTGGCTGCAAAATGCAGTCTGGATTCCCACCACCTATATCGCCTTTGCGAAAATCGTTTCACAGCTTTTTGCCCCCGATATGCAGCCGTTCGACCTGATTCTGATCAGCGCTGTGATGACCTGGCTCACCGTTGGCCTGACCATCATTTCCATGAAGATTGGCAAATGGCTGCCCAACCTCGGCGCCTTTTTGAAGAGTGCCATTCTGGCGGTGATTGGCATTGGCGCGTTTATCTTCGCCCGCCGCAGCGGGGTGGCCAATGACTTATCCTTTGTCAATATCCTGCCCCGGTTGGATTCTGGTCTGGCTTTTCTGCCCATCATCCTTTTCAACTTGCTGGGCTTCGATCTGGTATCTTCCGCCGGCGAGGAAATGAAAAATCCGCAGCGACATATCCCTGGTGCCACAATCTTTTCTGGCATCTTGGTCTCGATCTTTTACCTGGTGGGCACGCTGGGCATTTTGCTGGCTGTTCCCGTTGAGCAGGTCGGGCTGATCTCCGGTGTGATGGACACCCTGCGCGTTGTGCTTGGCGAGAGCGCAGTGGGCTCAACACTTTTCCTGGTGTTAGGAATTACCACCCTGCTGACCGTGTTGATTTCTGCCGTGACCTGGGCCATGGGCACCAACCGGGTAATTGCCGAGGCTGCCGCCGAGGGGCTCTTCCCCTCCTTCTTTGCGGAACTGAACCCCCGCAGCCGCACCCCGCTCGGCGCCACCATCTTGACCGGCTTGATTTCCACCCTGGTGCTGATGACCTATGGCTTCCTTTCGCAGACTAATGAAGAGCTTTTCTGGACTCTGCTGGCCTTCAGCACCATCATCTTGCTGCTGCCCTACCTGGCCCTCTTCCCCGCCTTCATTAAGTTGCGCCGCACAGACCCCGACCGCCCGCGGCCGTTCCGCTTCCCGGGCGGCAGTCTGATTGCCCGCCTTGCTGCCATTGTTTGCGAAATCATTGTCGCCCTGGCGATTGTCCTGTTCTTCTGGACGCCCGGCCAACCCTTTGACTGGAGCTTTGCCCTCCCGGTGCTGATTGGCGTCGTGGTGTCCATTCTGCTGGGTGAGCTGTTCATCTGGACCGGCCGCCGCGGCCGCCAGCAAGAACTGGAAGAAGAAGAATTCTAAAAAACAGAGCGCAGGTCTTGGACCTGCGCTCTCTATTCTTTATACGTCTAATTACCGGGTGGCGTCAGCCAGCGCCAGTGCGCCCATCAACCCTGCATCATCCCCCAGCGTGGCAGTGGTGATCACCAACCCGTTCAGGTATTCCGGCGAAATCACATGCTGCCGCAGGGATGCATGCAGCGGATCCATCAACAGTGCCCCGCTGCGTGAAACTCCCCCGCCCAGAATCACAATTGACGGGTTGAGCAGGTGCAGGAAGTTTGCCAATCCCTGCCCCATAAAATACCCCGCCCGCGCAAAAGCTTTCACGCACAGCGCATCTCCATCTGCCGCTGCCTGCCCAATCTCTTTTGCAGATGGCTTGGGATTGCCGCTGAGGACAGACGGTTCACCCGCGGCCAGTTGCTCCGCCACCCAGTGGGCAATCCCGGTGCCCGAGGCCACTGCCTCCAGGTGCCCCCGCTGACCACAGCCGCACAGCGGCCCATCCTGCATCACAGTCACGTGCCCAAATTCTCCCGCCAGGCCGCGCTGCCCCTGCAGTAATTGATCATTGACAATTGCCCCGCCGCCAATGCCGGTGCTGATGGTCAAAAACAACAGATTATGATGACCCTGTCCGGCGCCGTAACGCCATTCACCCATCGCCGCCAGGTTGGCGTCATTGCCAATTGCCGCCGGCACGCCAAAGCGGTCTTGCAGTTCCTGCCGCAGCGGCAGGTTCACCCAGCCCGGAATATTGGGCGCTTCAAACAGGATGCCGCTGGCAGGGTCCAGGTAACCCGGTGCTGCGGCCGCAATCGCCCGCACCGCCCCGTCCGTGGGCCATAATTCGGCAATCAGCCCCTTCAGGCGTTCCAGAGGCGAGCCTTCGCCGCTGGTGGTGATGCGTTTTTGATTGACCGGGCGCGTAGACCCGGCTGGATAAACGGCAACCCGCAGGCGGGTGCCGCCAATATCTGCGGCAATTAAGTACTCATTCATAGCCCAAATTATAGCACAGAGCCGCCCGCATGTATTTGACTCAGACCTCAAAGTCCATTATGATAGCGACTGTATGCGTTCCAAAAAGCCGTTTCGTTGGCGATTGTTTTGGCAGCAAATGATTTCCCGGTTGGGCTGGCTGATGCCCGGCCTGGGTATTAAACGCTGGCTGGTGCTGATTCTGGTCGGCATGACGCTGCTGGGCGTGGGTTTTGCCCTCTATGCCCTGGACTTTTACCGCAATGCCCCCGAAACCTGGTGGCTGCCGGTGCTGTCCTATCTTTCCCTGCGCTTTTTAGACCGCTGGCTGCGCGTGGTCATCTTTGGCGGGCTGGGGGTTGGGTTAGTGCTGTATGGCATCTGGGGACTTAACCGGGCGCTGCTCAAGCCCTTCCTGCGCCCCGGACAGCCTGTGTTGGATACCGTCAGCAGCTACCGCAAACGTGAGCGCGGCCCCCGGGTAGTGGTCATCGGCGGCGGCACCGGGCAATCCACCCTGCTGCGCGGCATCAAAGCCTATACTCACAACATTACGGCCATTGTCAGCGTAGCCGATGATGGCGGCTCATCCGGTGAGCTGCGCCGCAGTCTGGGCGTCTTGCCGCCGGGCGACATTCGCGCCTGCCTTGCCGCCCTTTCTGATGATGAAGAACTGCTCACCCAGATCTTCCAGTACCGCTTTGCCAGCGGCGCCGGGGTGGGGGGGCATAACCTGGGTAATTTGTTCATCACCGCCCTGGCCGAAATCACCGGCAGCTTTGAAAAAGGCGTGGCGGAGTCGGGCCGGGTGCTGGCCATCCGTGGGCGGGTGCTGCCTTCCACCCTGCATGATGTGAAGCTGGTGGCTGATATCTCCCTGCGCCAGCAGGAAGTCCAGGTCAAGGGCGAGAGCCAGATCCCCAAAGCTGCGGGCCGCATTCAGCGCGTCTGGCTGGAACCCAACAATCCACTGGCCTATCCCCCCGCCATTCAAGCCATCCTCTCCGCCGATTTGATCATTATTGGCCCCGGCAGCCTGTTCACCAGTATTCTGCCCAACCTGCTGGTGCCCGATCTGGCGGCGGCCATCCGCAGCAGCCGGGCCTACAAATTCTATGTTTGCAATGTCGCCAGCCAGCCCGGCGAGACCGATGGCTTCACCTGCGGCGATTACTTGCAGGTCATGGAAAAACACCTCGGTGGTTTGCTTTTTGACGTGGTCATTTGCAATCAACGCCACACCGGCAGCCTGCCCCCCGATGTGGACTGGGTGCGCATTGACCCTGGCCTGGAAGAGCGCGCCGCCCTCTACTGCGCCGATCTAACCGACGAAACCAGTCCCTGGCGGCACGATGCTTCAAAATTGGCAAAAACTGTGATAGACTTATTTAACGAGCGTACCGGTCCGCTTTTGGGCCGTAGCGATGAAGAAAAACAACCTCTGCCCTAGGCAGAGTACATTCTCAAGTTTCTCTGGAGGTTTGTTATGACAATCAAAGTTGGTATCAATGGTTTTGGCCGCATTGGCCGTCTCGTCCTCAAAGCAATGATGGAACGCTATCCGAAAGATCTGGAAATCGTCGCCATCAATGACCTGTTTGACGCCAAACAGAACGCCCACCTGCTTCAGTACGACTCCACTTACGGCAACTATCGCGGCCACGTGGAAGTGGTCGATGGCAACATCGTGGTGGATGGTCACATGGTGCGCGTCTTCGCTGAAAAAGACCCCGCCAACCTGCACTGGGCCGATCTGGGTGTGGATGTTGTGATTGAATCCACCGGTATCTTCACCGATGCCAAGGGCGACCCGGCCAAGGGCAAAGCTGGCGCCAACGTTCATATCGAAAAAGGCGGCGCCAAGAAGGTCATCATCACCGCCCCCGCCAAGAACGAAGACATCACCGTGGTCCTGGGCGTCAATGAAGGCAAGTACGATCCCGCCAATCACCATATCATCTCCAACGCTTCCTGCACCACCAACTGTCTGGCCCCGGCCGCCAAGATCGTGCACGAGCGCTTTGGCATCGTCCACGCTGTGATGACCACCATCCACTCCTACACCAACGACCAGGTCATCCTCGACCAGGGCCACAAGAAAGAAATGCGCCGCTCCCGCGCCGCTGGCCTCAATATCATCCCCACCACCACCGGCGCCGCCAAGGCTGTCGCCCTGGTCATCCCCGAACTCAAGGGTAAGTTTGATGGCTACGCCCTGCGCGTCCCCACCCCCACCGTCTCGATTGTGGACTTTGTAGCCAATGTGGAACGCCCAACCTCCAAGGAAGAACTCAACGCGGCCTTCATCGAAGCCTCCGAAGGCGCCCTCAAGGGCATCCTGGGCGTCACCCGCGGCGAATATGGCGATCCGCTGGTTTCCTCAGACTTCAAGGGCGATCACCGCTCCTCGATTGTTGACTTGCCCAACACCATGGTCATGGGCGGCAATCTGGTCAAAGTGGTCACCTGGTACGACAACGAATGGGGTTACTCCTGCCGCACCGCCGATCTGGCCAAACTCATCGGCGGCAAACTCTAATCCCGGTCCGCGAATCTGGAGCACACCATGTTTAGTAAGAAAACCATTCGCGATATTGATGTCAAGGGCAAGCGCGTCCTGGTGCGTGTGGACTTCAACGTCCCGCTCAAGGATGGCGTGGTGGGTGATGATACCCGCGTCCGCGCAGCCCTGCCCACCATCCAGTACCTGCTGGAACAGGGCGCGGCGGTCATCCTGGCCTCGCATCTCGGTCGCCCCAAAGGCGGGCCCGACCCCAAATACACCCTCAAACCCGTGGCCGAACACCTGGCTGGCCTGCTGGGCAAACCCGTAGCCTTTGCGGAAGACTGCGTTGGCCCCGCTGCCGAAGCAGCCGCCAAGGCCCTCAAACCCGGACAGGTGCTGGTGCTTGAAAACACCCGCTTCCACCCGGAAGAAGAGAAAAACGATCTCGAACTGGCCCGTCAAATGGCCAGCCTGGCTGACCTCTATGTGAACGATGCCTTTGGCACCGCACACCGCGCCCATGCCTCCACCGAGGGCGTCACCCACTACCTGCCCGGTGTGGCTGGCTTCCTGCTGGAAAAAGAAATCCAGTACCTCGGTCAGGCTGTAGCCGAACCCAAACACCCGTTTGTGGCAATCCTGGGCGGCGCCAAAATCAGCGACAAAATCGGCGTCATCCGCAACCTGCTCGGCAAAGCCGATGCCGTTCTGATCGGCGGCGGCATGGCCAACACCTTCCTCAAGGCGCAGGGCTATGATGTGGCCGACTCGCTGGTTGAAGAAACCGCGGTCGAAACCGCCAAAGAACTGCTAGCGCTGGGTGCGGGCAAGCTGCACCTGCCGGTGGATCTCGTCCTGGCCGATGCCTTTGATGCCGCCGCGGCCCACAAGACCATCCCCCTGGGCAACACCCCTGCGGGCTGGCGCATCCTCGATATTGGCCCCGAAACCGTCAAAGCCTACGCTGCTATCATCGCTGGCGCTGGCACTGTCGTCTGGAACGGCCCGATGGGCGTCTTTGAATTCCCGGTCTTTGCCGAGGGCACCTACGGCATCGCCAGGGCCGTTGCTGGCAGTCAGGCTGTCAGCATCATCGGCGGCGGCGAGTCGGTGGCTGCCATTCAGCAGTCTGGCCTGGCTGATAAAATCACGCACATCTCCACAGGCGGCGGCGCCTCCCTGGAAATGCTGGAAGGCCTGGTACTCCCCGGCGTTGCAGCCCTGCAGGACAAATAGCACTACCCCTCAATTCAAAAGACCTGGCACGGATTGCCAGGTCTTTTTGATTTAAACCTGCTTAACGCGCTTAAATTATGTTAAACTTGTCGCTAATTCAGGAGAACCTTATGAAAATTAACTGGAAATTATGGGCCGTTCTTGCGGTCGCCAATCTCATCGCCTCAATGATATTGTTGCCCTATGCCCTGGCCCTGCAGGGGGACTCCGCCAGTTTGACCGGCGGTATGATGCCAGAATGGGCTTTTAACCTGTTCATGTTGATCGCTCAGGTTGCGCAGGCTGTTTTGCTCAACGCCCCGTTGATCCTTCTGGGCCTGTTCCTGGCGGACCGGGTGGGGTTTGGTGTTCCCATTCTGTCGGCCTGGCTCCGGCGTGAGTCGGCCCGTGAGCCCGCCCAGCGGATGATTAAGCCCGTGATCATCATTGGCCTGGCTGGAGGTGTGCTGCTGGTGCTGCTCAGTTATGCAATGTCAGCTCTCACTGAGGCCGAAGCGCTCCGGCTGGGCTATACCATCCCTGATGTGGCCCTGCCTGCTCCCTGGAAGGGCTTTCTGGCCTCTATCTCCGCGGGCATCACCGAAGAATCGCTGCTGCGCCTCTTTCTGATGACCTTTTTTGTCTGGCTGGGTGCACAAATCTGGCGCACACCTGATGGGCAGCCCAAAGCCGCTCTCATCTGGGGCGCCAATATTCTGGCGGCGCTGCTGTTCGGCGCCTTGCATTTTATGAACGTCGCCATGATCGGCCTGCCCTTCACGCCCATGATTATCTTGCAGATCTTACTGTTGAACGGTTCTATCGGCGTTGCCTTTGGCTGGCTCTACTGGAAATATGGCCTCGAAAGCGCCATGCTGGCGCACTTCCTGGTGGACGTTGTTCTGCACGTGCTGGTACCGTTATTTGCCCCGGCCCTGGGCGTTTGATTGTGCCATCAAAATTTAGTAACGCTCTTCGAGAAATCGGTATAATTAGGTTATCTTCCTGACCAACCGGTGATTATGTCGCTGGATATTGAAGTCGAACAGTTGGAACAGGCCATCCGCGCCCTCGAGGCTCAACGGGCGGTCTTGGGCGACGCCATTCTGGACACCACCCTGGCGCCCATGCTGGCGCGCCTGGCTGCGCTGAAATCCCGGGCGCACACGGGTGCCGGGCAGCAGCGCAAGCTGATTACCGTTCTCGTCACCGACCTCTCGGGGTTCACGGCCCTGGGCGAACAAATGGATGCTGAAGACCTCAGTGCCCTGATGAACAACCTCTGGCAGCGGATTGACGCCCTGCTTGCCGCCCGCGGCGGCTGGATTTACAAGCACCTCGGCGATGCCGTAATTGCCATCTGGGGCCTGGAAACCACCAGCGAAAATGACGCCGAGCTGGCAGTCCAGTCAGCCCTCGACATTCGCACAGAAGTCAGCCGCCTTTCGCCGCGCGCCGGCTCTGAACTGCCGCTGCGCCTGCACACTGGCATTGGCACCGGGCTGGCGCTCATCGGCACCCTGGGCTCTACCAGTGAGCGCAGCATCACCGGCGAGCCGTTGAACGATGCCAATCAACTCGTCCACCGGGCAGCCAGCGATGAGATCGTCATCTCGCGTGATACCTATCTGCATGTGCGCGGTCTGTATGATGTCCAGCCGGTTGAAGGTGAGGCTTCTGCCTCGCCCTGTTACCGCGTGCTGTCTGCCCGCCAGCGTGCCTTCCGGCTGCCACGGCGCGGCGTTGAAGGGGTCGAAGTCCACACCATTGGCCGCGCCTCTGAACTGCGCCAGCTTCAGGCCGCCTGGGAACGTGTCATTGGCGGCGGAACCGCCAGCGTTTTCCTGCTTTCGGGCGATGCCGGGGTGGGTAAAACCCGCCTGCTGTACGACTTTTTGAACTGGCTGGATCTGCACCCCAAAGATTTCTGGCTGCTGCAGGGTCGGGCAACTCCGCAAATGACCCGCCACCCCTACGCCCTGTTGCATGATGTCTTCACCCACCGCTTTGAAATCCTTGACAGCGACAGCGCTGTTCAGGCCCGTGAGAAATTTGAAAACGGTGTGGTCAATCGCCTGGGCGAATCAGCCCGTGAGAAGGCCCACTTTTTGGGCCATTTGCTCGGGTTTGACTTTTCTACCAGCCCATACATCAGCCCCATCCTGAATGATTCCCGCCAGATCCGGGATCGGGCAGCCTTCTATTTGCAGCAGCTCATTGAAACCTTGGCGGCTCAAGACCCCATCCTGTTCTGCCTGGAAGATTTGCAATGGGCCGATGCCAGCTCTCTGGAACTGCTGGACGAGATCCTGATGCAGGTGCGGGCCTTGCCGGTGATGGGTGTCTGCACCGCCCGCCCGGTGCTGCTGCAAACCCAACCGCGCTTTGGTCAAAACTGGCCCGGCCTGACCGTGATGAACCTCAAGCCGCTTTCCAGGGCCGAAAGCCGCCAGCTCGTGGCCGAAATCTTGCAGAAGGTGACCTACCTGCCCCAGGTGCTGGTTGAACTGGTGGCAAATCGGGCTGAGGGCAACCCGTATTACATCGAGGAGATGATCAAAGTCTTGCTGGAAGACGGGGTAATTCTCAAAACCGATGAGCAGTGGCTGGTGCAGCCTGCCCGCCTGGCGGGCGTCCGTATTCCGCTGACACTCACCGGCGTCATTCAATCCCGTCTGGATGCCCTGCCCTCTGCCGAGCGGGATGTCTTGCAGCGGGCCAGCATCCTGGGCCGCCTGTTTTGGGATGAGGCGGTTGCCGCTTTGCAAGACGCTGAATCCCCCGTCTACCGCCCCCCCACAGCCGAGCAGGTTCAGGTGGTGCGGCAGGTCCTGGCAGAATTATCCCGCCGTGAGTTGATCACCGCGCGCACCGGTTCGCTTTTCACCGACGCCGGTGAATATGTCTTCAGCCACACCATCGTCCAGGAAGTCACTTACGAGAGCATCCTCAAACGTCAGCGGCGGCTGTACCACCGTCAGGTGGCGCGCTGGTTGATTAGCCGCAGCGGCGACCGCGTGGATGAGCAGGCCGGGGCCATTGCCGAGCATTTTGAACGCTCCGAAGATTTTTCCGAAGCGGTTCAATGGTACCAGCGTGCCGGCGAGCGCGCCGCCAGCCAGTTTGCCAATGCCGATGCCATTCAATCCCTGTCACGCGCCGTGGAATTGATGCCCCCAACCGATCGAGCCGGGCGGTTCAAGGCCTTGCTGGTCATTGAGCACTTGCATCATCTGCTGGGGCAGCGGCATCAACAGGTCAGCGTGCTGGATAATCTGCATATGCTGGCCGAAGAGCTGCACGACACTACCTTCCTGGTGGAAGTCTTGCTTCGAGAGGCGGCCTATGCCGAGGCCATTGGCGATTATGCCACCGCCATTCAACGCGCCGAGTCAGCCCTCAACATCTCAACCGCTGACAGGCTGGATGCCGCCGCACACCTGACAATTGGGCAGGCGCTCTCCCGTCTGGGCAATATTGACGCGGCCCGCTCCCGGCTTGAACAGGCCCTGGTCCTTTCGCGTCAATCTGGCGAGCATATTATCGAAAGCGAGAGTTTGCGTGTCCTGGGCAACACCTTTCTGGATCAGAATCATTACACCGAAGCGCGCCTGGTTTATGTGCAATCGCTCCAGGTGGCCCGGAAGAGCGGCAATCACTGGGTGGAAAGCTGGGTCTTGAATAACCTGGGGCTGGCCGCGCTGCTCGAAGGCCGCTTTGATTTGGCCCGCACGGTCTTACAGCAATCCGCTGACCTGGCTCAAGAAATTGGCAACCGGCAGGCGCTTTCTTACACCCTGGGCAACCTGGGTGATCTAGCCTGTGCCAATGGCGAACATTCCCGCGCCAACCAGCTTTATCTGCGCTCGCTCCAGCTTTGCCGCAGCATGGGTGACCGCCTGGGCGAAGCCATGTCCGATGCCAACCTCGGGCGGCTGGCCCTGTATCACGGCCGGCTGGGCGAAGCCGATTTTCACTTTACCCAGGCTCTGGAATTAAACCGCAGCATTGGCAACCGCGCCGGTGAGGCCGAGGTGCTGGCGCTCCGCAGTCAGGCGGCGCTTTACCTGGGCGAACTGGAAAACGCCCACCAGTGGAGCACCCTTTCGGCGCAGGCCGCCGAGGATGTGGGCGACCGCGGTTCGCTGGCGCTGGCGTTCTCGGTGCAGGCCCAGGCGCTGGCGGCTTCCGGTCACCTGCGCCGCGCCTCCGATGCCTGGCAGCGGGTTATCTTGCTGTACACAGAGATAGAACAGGCCGAACTTGTCCTCAATGCCCAGGCCGGGCAGGCCTGGATTTGCTGGCAGCAAGGTCAGATGGTCGAAGCACAGCAATCTGCCGGAGAAGTTGCCAGCGCATTGCTGTCGCTGCCGCCGGCCCCGGTTTCGACCACTATCTGGGCTGCCCTGACCACCTGGCAGGTTCTATCCGCCCTTTCAGATTCCCGCGCTTCCCGGGTGCTTCAAGCGGCTGGTGCCCAACTGCTTGCCCAGGCCGATCATATTGAGGTATCCCAGCGGCAGTCTTTTTTGCAGAACATTCCCCACCATCGTCAATTGCTGGCAGCTTACCAGCAGGAGTTCCCGGCCAATGAATGAATTGGAACGTCTGGAAGAGACCATCCTTGCCCTCGAAGCGCAGCGCGCCGTGCTGGGTTCCGCTGTGGTGGATACCGCTCTGGCGCCCCTGCGTGAAAAGCTGGCTGTCTTGCGTTCGCAGTCTGCCGGGCAGCAGCGCCGCCATGTGACGGTCTTGTTTGCCGAACTGATCGGGGCCTCTGCCCTGGCGCAGTCGCTGGATGCCGAGGATTTGAATCAACTGCTCAATGCGCTTTGGGCAGAGTTGGATCGCCTTATCCTCGATTATGGCGGGCGGATTGATAAGCACGTTGGCGGCGAGGTGATGGCGCTCTGGGGCGTTGCCGCCGCCCGCGAAGATGACGCCGAGCGCGCTATCGAATGTGCCCTGGCGCTGCGCGCCGCGGCGTGCAGCTTCCAGCTTCCCCTGCCTGCCGCCGCCGAAACGGCCAGCCTGCAGCTGCGCCTGGGCTTGCATACCGGCCCGGCGCTGCTGGGGGCAGTGGGCAGCCGGGGCGAATTTACCGCCATGGGCGATACCGTCAACCTTGCCAACCGGCTGGAACACGCCGCCGAGGCGGATATGATCCTCATCTCGCACGATACCTTCCGGCAGGTGCAGGGCATCTTCAGCGTTCGTAAACTGGCGCCCTTGGTCGTCAAGGGCAAAAGCGAGCCGGTGCAGGCCTATGAAGTTTTACTGGCAAAGCCGCGCATGTTTCGCATTCCCAGCCGCGGCGTTGAAGGCATTGATACCCCCACCATCGGCCAGGCGGAGGAGCTGACCCGGCTGCAAACCATCCTGCTCCAGGTTTGCAACGACCGCACCGCTCAAACGGTTCTGGTCACGGGCGAGGCTGGCATGGGCAAATCGCGCCTGCTGGATGATTTTCGCGCCTGGATTGAACCCCAACCGATCATCTATCGCATGTTCCAGGGCCGGGCCACGCTGCAAACTGCCGCCCTGCCCTATGCCCTGCTGCGAGACCTGTTTGCTTTTCGCTTTGGCCTGCAAGACAGCGATCCGCCCGCCTTGGCCTGCCAAAAAATGGAGGCTGGCTTTGAGGGCTTTATGGGTTCCAGCGGGCGTGAAAAAGCCCATTTTGTCGGCGCTCTGATCGGCATGGATTATTCCGACAGCCCCTACCTTGCCGCGGTGCGCTCCGATGCCCGCCAGCTCCGTGACCGGGCTCTGCAGTACCTGGTCGAATTCTTTACGGCGGTAATGCGCGAGCTGCCTGTGGTCGCTTATATCGAGAATATCCACTGGGCCGACCCTCACTCTTTGGCTGCCCTCGATTTTCTGGCCGCCAGACTGGAAGGCCAGCCGTTTTTGTTGATTTGTACGGCTCGCCCGTTGTTATTTGAGCGCTTCCCCGACTGGGGTAAAAACCACCCCGGCTTTACCCCCATCCATCTGGTGCCATTGAGCGAAGCCGAGACCCGCCAGCTCGTCATAGAAATCTTGCGCAAGGTGCCAGCGCTGCCCCAGGTCTTGAGTGAACTGATCGTCACCCAGTCTGGCGGCAATCCTTATTACGTTGAAGAACTGGTCAAAATGCTGATGGATGACGGCGTCATCATCCCCGGTGATGTGGAATGGCAGGTAACCCCGGAGCGCCTTGTCACGCTCCACGTGCCCCCTACGCTCACCGGCGTCATCGAGGCGCGCCTGGATTCGCTGCCCGCTCCCCAGCGTGAGGTTTTGCAGCGCGCGGCCGTTGTGGGGCGCGTTTTCTGGGCCGAGGCCGTGGCTTCTTTGCTGGCTCAAGATGCCTCTGCCAGTAATCTGCCCGCGGTTGAAGCCGCCCTGGCAGGTTTAAACACTCGGGACCTGGTTTTTCGCCGCACGTCTTCTGCTTTTGCCGATACCGGGGAGTATGTTTTCCAGCATACCATTTTGCACGAAGTTACCTATGAGACGGTGTTAAAGCGCCAGCGCCGCGCCGACCATGCCCGGGTGGCCCGCTGGTTGATCCAGCGCAGCGGCGAGCGCGCCGAAGAATATGCCGGCGCCGTTGCCGGCCATTTGGAACACGCTGAAGAACTGGAAGGCGCCGCCACCTGGTATCAGCGCGCCGGCATCCGCTCAGCCGCCCAGTATGCCAATGACAATGCCGTGCACTACTTCACCCGCTCCCTGGATCTAACCCCCGCCGACCATCTGCCGCGCCGTTACGAGCTGCTGGTGCATCGGGTTCAGGTCTATGATTTGCTCGGTGAACGCTCGGCCCAGGCAGCCGACCTTTTGACCCTGGCTGCCCTGGCCGAAGCCCTGAACGATGACCGGCGGCGGGTTGAGGTGATGCTCATGCGCGCCAGCCTGGCCGAGATCAGCGGCGATTATGAGACTGCCCTGACCCTGGCCGAAGCCGGTATTGCGCTGGCCCAGGTCAGCGGCGTGACCACCCTGCAGGCCGAAGGGCATGTCCTGGCTGGCCTGTCTCACCTGCGGCTGCATAACTATCCGGTTGCCCAGGATCAGCTTCAGCGCGCTCTGACCCTCACCCGCCAGGATTCGCTGCTGCCCCTGCGGGCGCGCGCCCTGCGCCTGATGGCCAATATCCTGATGGAGCAGGGGCAGGTCCAATCTGCCATGGAGTATCAGCAGCAGGCCCTGGAAATTGCCCGGCAACTGGGTGACCGGCGCGCCGAAGGCCAGGCCTACAACGGTTTGGGCAGCGCAGCCTGCCGCCAGCAAAACTTTACTGCTGCGATTGGCTATTACGAGGAATATCTGCGACTCAGTCAGGAAATTGGCGACCGCACCGGCGCCGGATCGGCCTGCAACAACCTGGGCGATGCCTACTTGAAGCTGGGGCAGGCCGATGTAGCCCGCCAGCATTTTGTGCAGGCCCTGGAGATGAACCATCAGGCGGGCAACTGGCGCGGCGAAGTGATTGCCCTGGCTAACCTGGGCGAAACCGCCGTCTATCAGGGGCTTTTTGACGAAGCCGCCGGCTGGCATCGGCAGTTTTTAGAGCGCTGCCTGCAGCGCGGCGATTGGAACGGGCAATGCTGGGGGCATTACAATCTGGCGCAGGTCGCCATTCGGCAGCAAGACTTCTCAACAGCCCGCCAGGAGCTGGAAGCCGCCGCCCGCTGCCTGGCGCACAGCCACGATGCCGACATCAAACAACGCGTCCAGCAGGCCCTCGCCGACTTGCCACCCGCCTGACCCTCGTCAAAGCCGCGTACCCTGCCTGACACTTCCCAAATCTCCGCCCCCACCTCCCATTTCAGCGCGATAATGGGATTGCTCAATCCATGCCGCTCACACCCCCCAGCCCGCATACTCAGCGTAATCTGCGCAATCAGCGTAATCAGCGTAATCTGCGGTTGTAATCAGCGGTTGTAATCAGCGTAATCAGCGTAATCTGCGGTTGTAATCAGTGGTGCAACCTTGCGCCAAAACTTGCGTATACTGTACTGTAAGCGCTGGAACAGGAAATCGGATGACATACAACGAAAGTGATTGTTTACAGCAAGCCCTGCAGGGCAGTGATGAGGCGTTCACCGCCCTGGTGGAACGTTATCAAACGCCCGTCTATAACCTTTGCTACCGCATGTTGGGCAGCCCGCAGGAAGCTGAAGATGCCGCTCAAGAAACCTTCTGGCGAGCCTATCAACACCTTCACCGCTACGATCCCAATCGTTCCTTTGCCACCTGGCTCCTGTCCATTGCCGCTCACTATTGCATTGACCAGCAGCGCCGCTCGCGTGCCGTGCTCATCCCCCTGGATGGCATGATCGAAGAGATCATGGCGGACCCCGCACCCCTGCCCGAGCGCTCCGCTGCCAGATCGCAGGAGGCCACGGCTCTGCGCCAGCTCCTTAACAGCCTCAACCCGCAAGACCGCGCCGCCATTGTCCTCCGTTATTGGTATGACTTTTCAGAAGAAGAAATCGCGAATGCGCTTGCGCTCACCGTCAGTGCCGTCAAAAGCCGGCTGCACCGGGCCCGTCAGGCCCTGGGGCAGCGCTGGCAGGCGCTGGAAGCGCAAAACGCCGCCCGGGAAAGGAGACCCGATGAGTCACCAGCCTTTTGAAACCCTAATCTATCAGGATGTTCCCCGCACCACCCAGCAGGAAGCTGAACTGCAGCTCCACCTCAAGGATTGCCCGCAGTGCAGCCGCAATGAAAAAGCCTGGATGGATGTCCGCTGCCAGTTGGCTGCCGCCCCCATGGCGCGCCCGGCCCCCGGATTCACCAAGCGCTGGGAAGCTAAATTTGCCGTGGAGCGCGCCCGGCAGCAGGAACGCCAGATCTGGCTGACCATCCTGATTATCGTTGGCAGCCTGCTGCTCATCCTGGCCCTGATTGGCCTGATTATCAGCCTCAATGCCACCCCGGCCAGTTTGTTAGCCGGGGCCATTGCGGCCTTTGTCAACTTTTCCAACTGGCTGGTTCAGGCCCAGCAAACAGTCAGTCAACTGCTGGCCCATACCCCCACGTGGGTCTGGTGGGGCCTGGGTGCCCTGGTGCTGGTCTGGTTTTCAGTTGTCAGTCTTACGGGCGCATTTGCCTTTTGCCGGGCAACCCGCCTGTGTAATTTCAATCGAGGAGTTCAATCATGAATAAGTTTGTAAAATGGATGTTTGTCATTAGTCTGCTCGTCACCTCGCTGGCGCTCGGCTTCAGCCCGGTTCAGGCGGCTGGCCCCGCCAGTGACTGCCCCCCCAATTCGCCCGTCATCGGCTCAGCCTGCCGCATTTCCAACGGCACTGTCTATGAAGGCGACCTGGCAATCATGGGCGGCACCGTCACCATTGAAGACGGCGCCATTGTCGAAGGGGATGTGGCCCTGATGGGCGGCACCCTCGATGTTGAAGGTGTGGTCGAAGGCGATATTGCCGCCTTTGGCGGTATGCTCACTCTCGACAGCACAGCCGTGATCGAGGGCAATATTGCCGCCAACGGCGTGCAGTTCAACCGTGACCCCGATGCCGTAGTGGGTGGGGATGTCGTCTTGAACAGCGCCAGCGCTGAAAGCTGGAGCGAAGTTGTCCCCTGGAACTGGGATTGGGAAAGCCGCTACAACGAATCGCCCTACTTCCACTTTATGAACGGTGTCAACAGCCTGCTCTGGAATCTCTTCCAGGTGCTGGGCGTGGCTGCCCTGGCGTTGGTCCTGGCGCTGCTCATGCCGGCTCCGGTGGAGCGCCTGGGTCGGGCTGTCTCCCGGCAGCCGGTCACCAGCGGCGGCATTGGCTTCCTGGCCTTCATCGCCATCCCCGCGGCCCTGGTGCTGATGTGCATCACCATCATCTTGATCCCCGTGGCGCTGCTCTCCCTGCCCGTGATCGCCGTTGCCGTGCTGGTTGGCTGGATTGGTGTCGGCCTGGAACTGGGCAACCGCCTGGCGGCTGTCTTCAAGACCACCTGGGCCACCCCGCTTGCCGCGGCCATTGGCACCCTGCTGGTCAGCTTCGTCTCGGCGCTGCTGGCGCTCATCCCTTGCGTGGGCTGGCTGTTCGGCTTCATCATCGCCCTGGTGGGCCTGGGTGCTGTCATCACCACCCGCTTTGGCTCGCGTGAAGCCACCCTCGACCCCATCCGCCGCGCCACGCCTCCGGCTGCCCCGGCGCCCGTGGTCATCCCCGAACCGTCCCCGGCGTATATTCCCGAAGAACCCGTTGTGGTTGAGCCCGAAACACCCGCCGAAGAACCCGCACCCGCCCGCAAGCGCCCCGCTCGCAAGGTGGCTGCTGCCGACGAGCCGCCGGTTGAACCGGGTCAGTAGAACCCAATCATCAAATACTGCGGCAGGGCAACCCCCTGCCGCAGATTTCTGGAGGATTTACCCATGAATCGCAAAATCATCATCCCACTGATTGTCCTGGCGCTGGTCTCCATGGCCTGTTCCTTCACCGTCAACGTCCCCACAATCAAGACCGGCGAAACCCAGACCACCACCCTGCAGGAAGCCATCCCCACCGGCGGCACTGACCCCATGCGCCTGGAAATTGAAATGGGCGCCGGGGAGTTAGATATCCGCGCAGGCGCCCAGGCTTTCCTGGAAGGCACCATTGAATGTAATGTGGATGCCTGGCAGCCCGAAATTCGCCGCGGCTCCTACTCGGTTGAGGTCTCTCAACAGAGCACCGGCAATGTCTCCGTCCCCGAAGATAAACTGGTCAATCAATGGGACCTGCGCCTGGGCAACTACCCCACCGATCTGTCCATCAAAGCGGGTGCCTATCAGGGCGAGATTGATCTCACCGGTCTGCCGATTGTGGACCTGGAAATTACCGATGGCGCCAGCCAGGTCGACGTGACCTTTGATTCGCTCAATCCGGTCGCCATGGATCGATTCCGCTACGAAACCGGCGCTTCCCAGGTCAACCTTACCGGCCTGAGCAACGCCAACTTTGAAGAGATGATTTTCAAGGGCGGCACCGGCTCCTACACCCTCGACTTTGCCGGCGCGCTCCAGCGTGATGCTCACCTGAGCCTGACCACGGGGATGAGCAACGTCCGCCTCGTCTTCCCGGAAGATCTGCCCGTGCGTGTCAACATTACCGGCGGCCTGAACAATGTCTCCCCCTCCGGCACCTGGAGCATTACCGATGGCGCCTACGAGCGCCCCGGCAACGGCGGCCCCATGCTGACGGTGGATGTTGAGATGGGCCTGGGCAATCTCGACCTCGTGGTGCCGTAACCTCACTCACTTAATCAGAAGATACAAGAGACGGACAGGCATTTGGCCTGTCCGTCTTTTGTATACCTCACGGTTCTATAGCTCAGGGCTCAACCACCCGACCCATGAACAGGATGGTTCCGGTGGGGCGGTCGTAGATCATGAACAGGAAGGGGCGGTCAACCGTCACGTTGATTGGCTCGGCGGGCGCCATGGTCAGTTCCATAATGACTGCAGTGGCTGCGGCGGCTTCGGTGCCGGTTTCATTCACATCTACAAATGCTTTGTGAATGACCGCACCGATGTGCAGCTCGCGGTTGCCCGTCATGCCCGAGAAATCCGCGTCCGGGCTGAAGGCCTGGGTCATGCCCATTGCCTGCAGCGCATCGCCCAGCCCAAACTCCGATTCAATCTTGAACTTGGGTAGTGCCAGGTTGAGCTGTTCATAGCCCATCTGGGTCATAATACTGTCCAACTGCGCTGCATTCAACCCGGCTTCAAAAGCCTCAAGCTGACCCTCATCCGGCAGCAGCACCACCATCGAGACATCGCCGCCCACGTAGGGCAGTTCAATCGCCTGGAAGCCGTCTCCTGCCAGATAGCCAAACCCTTCATTAACATGCATCATTGGAATATTGGCAGTGCTGCCATCCAGCTTATAGAAGGGCGCCTCGGCGGTCAGGGTCTCATCAAAGGTATTGATCCAGCCCGCCTTGAAGTAAATTGCATTGGTCAGCACCAGCCGGGTCAGTGAATCCACCGCGCCGGGCTGCAGCAGGTCTTTGATTTTGTCGCGGGTCTCATCGGCAACCCACTGGTTGATGAGCTGGCGGGCGCCTTCGGCGTCATTCGCATAGTCTACTGTCTGCATGCCCGCACCGTAATTTTCAGCCAGCAGATCCAAAAACTCAGCCTGGAAGGCGTAGTCCACCTGGCCCCACAGCGCATTAGCCACGCTCAGCGTGAAGCCATCGCCCTGCTCTGCCGGGATATTTTCCGCCCGGCTCATCAGCGCCTGGTCCAGCCCGTTGAAAGCCGGGTGCAGCGCTGTTTGAGCCAGATCGTAGTGCATCGTTTGTGCCATCTCCGTCTCGGTCTGATTGCGCGCCCCGGCATAGGTCATCGCCAGCGCCAGGGTGATGCTGTAAGGCGAGTAGAACAGGTTGCCCTCAGTGGTCCGCAGCTGCTGGTACAGGTCCAGTGCAAACGCCCGTTCCCCGGCGGTCAGGGCTGCCAGGTCTTCGGTCGGCACCTGTGGGTCTGCCACGCGTTGATGGGTGGAGCGGACTTCGCCCAGGTTTTGCCCGCCCGGCACGGTGCAGGCTGAAAGCAGCAGTGCCAGTGCGGTCAACCCGGTGAGTATTAATCGAAAACTTGTTTTCATCGTCATCCTCCAGTTAAACAAAATCAATCTCTTTGCAGAGTGAATATAAGACGCTGTTTCCCCTCATTCGGTTCCAGGGTTGTATAATTGCATCCATGAATCCGTGGGTTACACTGATCATTGTCGCCATTACCTATCTCGGGATTGCCATCGGGCATTGGCCCCGGTTGAAGACCAACCGCACCACCATCGCCCTGATGGGGGCCGGGCTCCTGCTGGTCACCGGGCAGATTCAATTTGACCAGATCGGCAGCTTCCTCGATTTAGATACCCTCATCCTGCTCTTCAGCATGATGATCATCAACGCCAACCTGCGCCTGGCTGGCTTTTTTGAGCTGGCTGCCAACCGCCTTCTGCGCCTCACGCGCAACCCGCGCCACTTCCTTGCCCTCGAGATCCTGCTGATGGGCGTGCTCAGCGCCTTCTTCCTGAACGATACCATCTGCCTGATGTTCACCCCCTTCCTGCTGGAACTGATGCTGGCCGCGCGTCGCAACCCCATCCCCTATCTGATTGCCCTGGCAACGGCCGCCAATATCGGCTCGGCCGCCACCCTCACCGGCAACCCGCAGAACATGATTATCGGGGTTGCCTCGGGCATCTCCTGGCTCCAGTTTGCCGCCGCGCTCACCCCGCTGGCGCTGCTCAGCCTGGGCGGCATCTGGGGCGTTCTGATTTTATTCTACCCGCAGGAATTTGCTCGCCGCAACCTCTTTGATATTCTGCCCGCCACCGAGGTGCGGTACTATCCCTGGCACCTCACCAAGTGCCTGATCATCATCGGCGGCCTGCTGTTGGCATTTTTGCTGGGCGCGCCGGTGGCTTTTGCGGCCTTCCTGGCTGCCTGTGCGCTGCTCTTCACCCGCCGCGTCCAACCCGAGTCGGTCTTTGCCGAATTTGACTGGAGCCTGCTGGTCTTCTTCGCCGCCCTCTTTATCGTCACCGGCTCCCTCGAGGTCAGCGGGCTGACCAATCGCCTGCTGGAACTGACACACCTGAACGAACAGGTCAATGTCTTCAGCTTTTCGGCCATCACCGTCCTGCTCAGCAACCTGGTTTCCAACGTTCCGGCGGTCCTGTTACTGCGCCCGCTGACCGCCAGCCTGCCCAACCCCACCGCCGGCTGGCTCACCCTGGCTTCCGCCTCCACCCTGGCGGGCAACCTCACGCTGCTGGGCTCCGTGGCTAACCTGATTGTCGCCGAATCCGCCCTGCGCCGTGATGTCAAACTCACCTTCTGGGAATACACCCGCACCGGCGCCCTCGTCACCCTGATCTCCCTGCTCATCAGCACCCTCTGGATTGCCCTGTTCATCTGGTAAATCCACCGCTGATGGCGAATAAACGCGGCGGGTGGGCGTTTTGAGATATAATTTTCTCAGGAGGAAATCCCACCTGTGATCCCACCCACCCGCAATCGTCACACCACCCGCCTGCCCGGATATGATTACACCCAGCCCGGCGGGTATTACGTGACCATTGTGACGCGCGGCCGTGAACCCGTGTTGGGCGCAGTGGTGGCTGGGTCGGTTGCGCTTTCCATTCCAGGTGTGACTGCGCAAAAAGCCTGGCGCGACCTGCCGCAGCATTTTGCCAACGTAAGGCTGGATAAATATGTCATCATGCCCAACCATGTGCATGGAATTATTATGATCATGGCGGGTGACCGCGTGACACCGGGCGAGATGGATGGATTTCGTAGGGGCAGGTCTGTGCTCGGAGAGGCCCTGGTTATTCCAACAACAGACCTGCCCCTACGCGCCGACCGAGGTCATGGTCTGCCCGAAATTGTCCGGGCGTTTAAATCATTTTCTGCCCGCCGCATCAACACAATTCAAAACACCCCCGGCCAACCCTGCTGGCAGCGCAATTATTATGAACACATTATCCGCAGCGAAATCGAACTGCGAAAAATCCGCCAGTACATCCGCAATAATCCCCGCCAATGGGAACTGGACACCGAAAACCCGCACACCCCCTGAAAGGCTCCCCATGAAAACCACCCTCCGCATCTTATCCCTGATCCTGATTATCACCCTCCTGTCGGCCTGCACGCCTGCGCCCACAGCCGCACCTACGGCAGCAGCCACCCCGGCGCCCACGGCAACCCCGACCAGCACGCCCACCATCACGCCAACCCCGGAGCCGACCTTGACGCCCACGCCAGAAATGCCGGAGATTGATTCCTGGATGGAGCCAATGTTAGCTGAAACAGACTATATTATTGAAATAGTTGATGAAGTGCCAAGGGTAGTTGTTAGTGTCGATGGGGTTGAGCGACCGGCGTTTGAATATGTTGGTGGAATGTGGGTGGAGTTGCACCAGGAGGGGGCGGATTTGCCACCAAAATATGAGGAATTGACATACTATACAGTTGAGGCTGAGTATGATTTGGGCGACGGGATAAAGATACCCGTTGGGTTTAAGCTTGTGGGCGACTCGATGGAACAACTGGTATCTGAAATTCACCCGACGGAGAAATATATTCAAGAAGTGATTGGACCTCAATACCTTAGTGCGGCTCGGTTTTTGTATATGGAACAGACAGGGCAAGAGATTTCCGAAGAAGAGTTTGTGGAGCTAGTAAAGGAAGGAGCGACGGATCCATCGAAGAGAGTGGTGTTGAAGGTAGCTTATATGGATGAAAAGGGAGCGGTTAGAACCAAGAACTTTGACATACTAAGTGGGGTATACTTTGTGTGGACAGCAGACGGGGATCAGGAGCAACTAAAGTTGCCAATAGTGATAAGTAGGTCGAGGGCGGCAGGCGACCCGGTTGAAAGAGAACTTAGGACTGACTTTCAGGTGTGGAATGGGCGGTTGGTGTTAGTGAACCAAGAAATTATGAGGTTGTGGGACGCAAATGAGGAAACATATATTAAGAATGGGCGAACCCCTGAATTGAGTGCCGTGTTTGCGGCGCAAATGGCACCATTAGAGGTGGTGAGGTGGTGGGGGTGTTTGGGTAATTACAGTTCACTTACGGGTAATATTTTGACGGAAGTGGAGAATGAGATGAATGAAGTTAAAGATGAATCGGTGTCTATAGTAATTCGAGAGACAAACCTACCGCTTTTAGATGTGCCGGGGGCGACGGAAACCGAATTGATGAGGGTGGAGTTGCCTGAGTAAGTGGCAGGGGTTTGATTTTAGGTTAAGGGTTTGGGATACTGGTGGGGTATGCGAAGTAAAATTGCAGTGGTGGTAGCGGGAGTGGTGATTGCTGGAATAGCGGGCTGGTTGGTATCCTGGAATGGGCCAAGACTGGAAGTGGTAAACGAAACCAGGGTAAAGCAATTTGGGGTAAGTTGGTGGCGGTGGCGGATGTATGCCCATAATATGGGATATACCAAGCAGGAAGCAAAAAAAATTAGAGTGGTGTTTACGGATAAGCGGCAAACTGGCTATGAGTTGTGGAGTGGGTACCCGCATCACCCCCAGCGCTCCAGCCACAGCCCGCCCGGCTCGCCATCCTGCGCCTGCCGCGCCAATGTTTAGCACGGGGCGCATCCCACAATCATCAGCGCCAGGGTTTAGCCCTGGCGCCTTGTTCTTGTCCATCATTTTGAACAGGTTTTGTATTTCCAAATTCCCACCTACCAAAACCTAAATCCTAAATCCTAAATCTTCCCCTTCGTCTTCTTCTGCCGGTCCAGCAGCAGCGCCAGCAAACTGCCGGCCGCCATCAGCCCCGCGCTGAACAGATAAACCGGCGCAAAGCCTACGGCATCAGCCAGCAGCCCGGTCAGCACTGCCCCCAGCGCCCCGCTGGAGAAGATGAACCCCAGCACCAGCCCCGAGGCCATGGCCCCGCCGCCCGGCGCCAGGCGCTGCCCCAGCACCACCAGCGACGCATACGCCGCACCGCCCGCTGCGCCCGCCAGGAACAGCATCACATACCAGAGGGGGCCAATCTCCACCAGCCCCATCACCAGCAGCGGTAGCGCGCCCAGGAAGAGCGCCACCGCAATCAATGGGCGGCGGCCAAATTTGTCTGCCAGCGGCCCGCCGATCAGGTTGCCGGCCGCCATACCCAGAAGATATACCGCCAAAAGAAGACCATAAAAGCTTTCAGTTCGTCCCAGTTCCTCCATGTGCTTGGGCATGAAGGTGGAGATATTTTGCGCTGTCCAGGCCTGGAAGGCGGCCACGGCCACCAGCGCCACCGCAGACCACCACACCGGCCGCGGAATGGCCGGCGCAGAGGCCGGGCGGTCGCCCGGAATGCGCGGCTCTGCCGTGGGCAGCTTGCGTAGCGCGTTTTGGGCAAAAATAAAGGCCGGAACCAGCAGCGCCAGCAAGATCAACAACCCCAGATCGCCCCATCGCTCCAGCAGCAACCCGCCCAGCAGCGGCCCGGCCAGAAAGCCGAGCTGCCCGAAGAGAAAGAAATAGGAAGCCGCCGTCGACTCGCGCCCGGCCAGTTGGGTGCGTCCAATCAACGTTGCCTGGCTGACCCCCGCCGGGTGGAACATCCCCGCACCCAGGTTCGCCAGAATCAACAGCGCCGGGGCCAGGCTGATGGGCAGTAGAATGGAGGCGGTGAAGGTAATCCCAATCCAAACCATGGCGGCCAGGATCATGCGCCGGGCACCCCAGCGGTCAGCCAGCCAGCCAAAAATCGGCTGCGACAGCCCGGCGGCCATCACCGCAGCAGCAGAAAGAGCGCCCAGAGCGGTCTTATTTAACTGCAGGGGGTCGCTCAGGTAGGTCAGATAAACAGTGCGCTGGCCCACATACAGGTCAGTCATCAAATGGCTGAACACAATCGCGAAGAAAGGTGCATTCAACAAAATGGCTGCGCCGGGCGAAGTCTGAGAATTGCTTTTAGCGGTAGAGTTCATGTTCTTTGATCCATTGGTAAACAGAATTGGTCAGGTAATAACGATAGGGGCGGTTTGCCGCGGCTCGCTGCCGAATATCGCGGGCTGAAATCTCAATCAACGGGGCCTCAACAAACTGAACTTTGGCGCCGAGACCCGGCAGGGTGTTTTCCATCGCCCCCAAATCCACGGCGTCACCCAGGCGGCGCATCACCCCCAGCCCATCACAGGCCGCCAAAAATTCTGCCGGTCGGTGCCATGCCGGCAGGTCATGCAGCGAGTCGCCGCCCATTAAATAGAAGATCGCTGCGCCGGGGTTTTGTTCCCGCAGCAGCCGCACCGTATCCAGCGCATAATGCGGCGCGGGGCGGTCAATGTCCACCCGGCTCAATTCAAAGCGGGGGTCCGCACCGATGGCCGCCTGCAGCATCGCCAGGCGCGCTTCCAGCGGGCTGATGATCTGCCCGGTCTTATGCGGCGGATTGGGCGTCAGCACCCACAGCAGCCGGTCAAGCTGCAGCGCCGCCAGGCACTCTTCCGCCAGAATCAGATGACCGACATGCGGAGGGTCAAATGTGCCGCCGAAGATGCCCAGCCGTGTGGTCATTACAGCTCAATCCTGCCACTCCAGCATAAAATCACCAATCCAGACTTCATCGCCCTGCTGAATGCCCGCCTTGCGCAGCGCAGCTTCCACGCCCAGGGTTTCCATCAGCTTCTGGAAGCGGCGCAGTGATCCTTCGTACTCCCAGTAGGTCATCTTGGCAGCGCGTTCAATGGCTGCCCCGTTGACCCGATAGCTGCCATCATCGTTGCGCGAGATGGTGAAGTCAGTTGGCGCTTCTGCCGGGCGGTAAACCGGGATAGTCGTCGCCGCTTCGGGCTCCGGCGCGGTCTTGAGTAATTCCAGCGCTCGCCACAGCAGCGGTTTGAGGTCTGTATGGGTGGCTGCCGAAATTGCCATTGGGTCTTTCACACCCCGCTTGGCCAGCGCTTTTTTGATCTTTGGCCAACGTTCCTGCACATCCGGCAGGTCCATTTTATTGAAGGCCACAATCTGCGGTTTGTTGGCCAGGGCCGGGTCAAATAAGGCCAGTTCGCTGATCGTCTGGTCATAATCCCCCAGCGGGTCTTCCGCCAGCCCATCCAGCACATGAATCAGCACCCGTGTCCGTTGAATGTGCCGCAGGAAGGCATCACCCAACCCCACACCCTGGTGCGCCCCTTCCACCAGGCCAGGAATATCTGCCAGCACCAGTGTATTTTCGTCATCCAGTTCAGCCACGCCCAGGTTAGGTTCCAGCGTGGTGAACGGGTAATTGGCAATCTTGGGGTTGGCATTGGTCACCGCCGCCAGCAGGCTCGATTTGCCCGCATTGGGAACACCCACAATGCCCACATCGGCAATTAATTTCAACTCCAAACGCAGGAAGCGCTCTTCAGCCGGTTCGCCTCGTTCAGCCGTCCGGGGGGCCTGATGCCTGGCGCTGGCAAAATGCGGGTTGCCGCGTCCGCCGCGCCCGCCTTTAGCCACCAGTAACTGCTGGCCTGGCTCCACCAGATCACCCAGCAGTTCACCGCTGGTATCGTCATACACCAGCGTGCCCGCTGGCACTGGCACCAGCAAATCAGGCGCCGATTTACCCGTCTGATTCCTGCGCGCGCCCTTGGCGCCGCTGTCTGCAATGTGCCGCTGTTGATGCCGAAACGCAGCCAGAGTGTTCAGTTTGGGGTTCACCACCAGAATCACACTGCCGCCGTGACCGCCATCGCCCCCATCGGGGCCGCCGCGTGCCACATACTTCTCCCGGAGGAAATGGACCATACCATCGCCACCCTTGCCAGACTGAACATATATTTTCGCTTCGTCAATAAACATAATCCGCTACACCTTGCTGTGAGAAGCGTGAGTCGTAAGCAGGCCGCGCCCGCTTACGACTCACGTTGAATGTCTTACATCGAACTACTTGCCGAACTTGTCCTTCAGGATCTCTTCCAGCGTGGGCTGGCCGATCTCCTGCAGTTCATAGCGCACGCGCTGCATCGGCTTGTTGATCTTGATGATGCGGGTCAGGTCAATCGGGGTCGCCGAGATGACCAGGTCCACATCCGCATTGTTGATGGTGGTTTCCAGGTCTTTCATCTGCTGTTCGCCATAACCCATGGCGGGCAGAATCTGGCCGGTACCGGGGTACTTCTGATAGGTTTCGGTGATGGTGCCGACCGCGAACGGGCGGGGGTCCACAATTTCGGCAGCGCCGAAGCGGCGGGCAGCAACCCAACCCGCACCGTAGGCCATTTCACCGTGGGTCAGCGTGGGGCCATCCTCGATCACCAGAACGCGCTTGCCGCGGATGGCTTCGGGGTTATCCACAAACAGGGGGGAGGCGCCTTCGATGACCAGCGCATCCGGGTTCAGGCGGTGCAGGGTCTCGCGCACAGCGATGACCTTGTCGGGGGCCGCGGTATCAACTTTGTTGATCACAAACACATCCGCCGCGCGCACATTGGTCTCGCCCGGGTGATACAGATATTCGTGACCGGGGCGGTGCGGGTCAGCGACCACAATCGCCAGGTCCGGAACATAGAACGGGAAGTCATTATTGCCGCCGTCCCACAGGACGATGTCAACTTCCTGCTCAGCCTGGCGCAGGATGGCTTCGTAATCCACACCGGCATACACGATCACGCCGTTGTCAATGTGAGGTTCGTATTCTTCGCGTTCTTCAATCGTGCATTGATGTTTGTCCAGGTCGGCGTAGGTCGCAAAGCGCTGCACCTTCTGGGCAACCAGGTCGCCGTAGGGCATGGGGTGCCGGATGGCAGCCACACGGTAACCCATGGCGCGCAGGATCATGGAAACGCGGCGGGTGGTCTGGCTCTTGCCAGCGCCAGTGCGCACGGCGCAGATCGAAACCACAGGCTTGGTCGATTTCACCTGGGTCGATTTCTGACCCATCAGGCGGAAGTCGGCGCCGGTAGCCAGCACCAGCGAAGCCTTGTGCATGAGGTTTTCATGCGACACGTCACTGTAGGCGAAGATAACCTGCTCAACCTTCAGATCGTTGATCAGTTTTACCAGTTCGGATTCGGGGTAGATCGGAATACCTTCGGGGTACAGCGAACCGGCCAGCGCAGCCGGGTAGCGGCGGCCTTCAATATTGGGGATCTGCGTTGCAGTAAAAGCCACAACCTGGTATTCCTTGTTATCGCGGAAATACACATTGAAGTTGTGGAAATCGCGCCCGGCGGCGCCCATGATGAGAGTACGGATGGTCATACAGCTGCTCCTTTTGTGAAATATGTTGGATACGCTTTCACATCGCTTGTGGGGCTGTGATGCCCAGCAAAGCCAGCCCATTGATGATGGCCTGGCGGGTTGCCGCAGTCAGGCGCAGGCGCGCCGCGCGCACCGGTTCTTCAACCTGAAGCACCGGGCATTGATTGTAAAAATCGTTGAAGGCCTGCGCAAGTTCAAAGGTCAGGTTCGCAATCACCATCGGAGAAAGCTCCGCCGCAGCTCGCTGCACTTCGCGCGGGAAGCGGGCAATCAAATCAACCAGCGCAATTTCCTGTCGGCTCAACTCGTGGGTTGGCGTCAGCGCCGGCGGCACACTGCCGCCCGCCTTGCGCAGGATGCTGTTGGCCCGCACCTGGGCATATTGAATATACGGCGCCGCCTGACCATCAAAATTCAGCGCCGATTCCCAGTCAAAGGTGACATCTTTAGCGTTTTCGCGAGAAATCATCGGGTAGCGGATGGCGCCAATCGCCACCGCCTGCGCCACGCTTTGCTGCGCCTCAGTCGATAGGTCGGGGTTCTTGACCTTCACAATGTCCAGCGCCCGGCGGGTGGCTTCTCGGATCAAATCTTCCAGCAGCACCACCGTGCCCTCGCGTGATGCCATCACCACGTTGCCCGGCAGGCTCACCAGCCCGTAGGGCAGGTGCTGGAGATTTTTGGCCCAGTCTCGCCCGGCAATTTCCAGCGTCTTAAAGACCTGGGTAAAGTGCTGCGACTGCCGCACATCCACCACATAAATGCACTTGACCATGTCGGGGTAATCGGCAAATTTTCGGGTTGCCAGCGCCAGGTCTTCGGTCGCATACAGCGCCGTGCCGTCTGAGCGCAGCACCACCAGCACGCGGTACTTCTCGCCTTTTTCACCCAGCAGTTCGTCCAGCTTGACGATCACCGCCCCATCAGGGCGCTCGTCCTGGGCAATTTTGCGGCGGATCAGTTCATCCACAATCACCTTGCCAGGCTGCTCCATCTGACTGTTGAAATAATACACATCAAACGGAATGCCCAGTTGGGCGTACATGGCATTGAACCCATCCAGCGACCACTGCCGGGTCTCTTCCCACAGCGCCACCACTTCGGGGTCGCGCTGGTCCCAGCGCACATACAGCGCCCGCACCTCGGATTCCAGTTCGGGGTTTTCTTCCAGCCGGCGGTTGGCCTCGGCGTACAGGTCGCCCATCCAGCGGGTGATATCCGCCCCCGGGCGCTCGCCGTGGTGATGTTTGGCGTAATTCCACAGCCACTTCATCACATGCAGCCCCATATCGCCCGGATAGTTCGCCCGGATCACGTCATAACCTGCCGCGTCCAGCAGGCGCGCCAGCGCGTCGCCCAGAATGGCGCCGCGTAAATGCCCCACATGGAAAGCCTTGTGGGTGTTGGGGTGCGAAAATTCCACCATCATGCGCTGCCCCAGGCGCTCGCCGCGCCCAAAGCTGGCGCCTGCGTCCAGCACTGCATCTACCACCCGGCGGGTATAATCCTGCGGGGGGAAGTATAAATTCAGGTAACCCTTCACCGCTTCCACGCGGTCAAAGCCAGCCGGGGTGCCCAGGTGCGCTGCCACGGCTTCTGCCAGTTCAGCCGCCCGCTGCGGCACAATCACCCGCTTGCCCGAACGCGCCTCTTGAGCCGCCAGTTGGAAGAAGGAAGTGCTGATGCCCCACTGCCCGCTGAATGGAATCCAGGTCCACTGCAAAGTGGGCTCCGGCAGGCCGTTTTCGGCGCACCAGGCCAGAATGCGGGCTTCCATTTGCTGCTGCTCGTGTTCAAACATGTGCGTTCTCTCGTTACCCTAAAAGCGAAAGCGGGAGTAACAGGCACTCCCGCCGCTTGTAAAAAATTGTTCGTCCCCGCAGGCCTTGCCGGGGGGGCACGCAATCGCTTACTTAGCCAGAGAAGCCAAGTGCTTCATCAACCGGCTCTTGCGACGGGCGGCATTATTCTTATGGATGACACCCTGCTGAGCGGCCTTATCCAGCGCGCTCACAGCTTCCTGAATGGCCACGCGGGCGGCTTCGGGATCACTGGATTCCATGCTGCGGCGGGCTTTGGCAACGAAGGTACGGGCAGAGCCGCGATAAACACGGTTGCGCAGGCGGCGTACGTCGTTCTGGCGATTTCGCTTAATTTGAGACTTGATATTAGCCAACGGTCTTCCTCCAAAAAATAACTTTCTCTGATGCGAAGGCGAATTTTACCCGAAACTGCCCCATTTGTCCAGCATTTATCCTGGCAGAATCTCACATTCTTCTGGAGCAATCTTCCTGATAATCCCTGCCGTCAGGTGCGCCAGCAGCACACCTGACGGCAGGACAATTCTTGAAATCTGATGCGCCTGGTTTACAGCAGCGCCAGGTAGCGTTCCAGCCGCTTTTCGATGATGCCCAGGCTGCCGCGCCAGAAATCGGGCGTGCGGATGTCAATTCCAAAGCGCCCGGCTAATTCGGCGGCAGTGCCCATGCCCGTGCTTGCCAGCAGCGCTTTGTATTCCGGCACAAAATCTGCGCCGCGCTGCTGGTAGATGGCGTAGAGTCCGGTGCCAAAGAGCAGCCCAAACGTGTACGGGAAGTTGTAGAACGACAGGCTGGCTTCATAATAATGCGGCTTCCAAACCCACATGTAGGGGTGCAGGTAGCGCTCGTCCAGCCCTTCGCCGTAGGCAGCCTTCTGGCAGCGCTCCATGATCTCGCACAGCTCATCTGCCGAAAGTTCGGCCTGTTCGCGGCGCTCAAACACTTCCTTCTCAAACAGGTAGCGTGAATAGATATCCACCACCACCTGCGAATCGCCAATCAGCGCAGCTTCCAGAATTGCCAGCCGCTCATCGTCATCGGCGGCATTTTCCAGCACCGCGTTGCTCACAATCGTCTCGCACATGATCGAGGCCGTTTCCGCCATCGTCATCGGGGTGCGGCGCTGCAGATCGGTGGTGCCCGCCTTGAACATGCAGTCTGCATGGAAGCCGTGCCCCAGTTCGTGCGCCAGTGTGCTGACCACATCCAGCGAGCCGTCAAAGCTCAGCAGAATGCGTGATTCCTTCACCGCCGGCACATCCATGCAGAACGCGCCCGCCACTTTGCCAGTGCGCTGTTCGGCATCAATCCAGTTGTTGTTGAAGGCGCGCTCTGCAAACGCAGCCATGTCGGGCGAGAAATGCCCAAAATTATCCAGCACAAATTTGCGGGCTTCTTCAAAGCTGTAGGTACGGTCACTGCGCCCGGCCGGGGCAAACAGGTCCCACCATGCCAGTTTGGCCTTGCCCAGCCGTTTGGCCTTGGCCTGGAAGTACCGCTGGAACATGGGCAGGCTCTCGCGCATCGCGGTCAGCATGGCTTCCAGGGTTGCCCGGTCAATCCGGTTGATGTCCAGCGCCGCGTGCAGCGCATCGGTGCGCCCACGCCGGTGATTCAGGGTGTTCACCGTGCCTTTGATGCCGTTCAGCGCCGCGGCAACCGGCTCGCGCACGGTCTGCCAGGCTTTCAGCTCGGTTTCATAGGCCCGCCGCCGCACATCTTCATCCGGATGCCCACGTAGATTGATGATCGCCGGCATCGAAAGCGACTGCACCTTGCCATCCAGCTCAAAATCCATGCTCAACTGGGAGGTGACCGTCCGCTGCAGCTTGCCCCAGGCATTGGCACCGCTCAGGTTCAGCTCAGTCGCAATCGCCTCTTCAGCGGGGCTCATCAGATAGCGGCTCTGCTCAGCGGTTTCATTCAACCAGAAGGCGTGCTCGCGGGCAGCCCCCGGCTTGCTGGTGATGACCGGTAGCGCCGGGCCCAGCTTGCCGATCCAGGCCTGGGCGCGGGTGCCCAGTTTTTCCAGCTCCACGCTGGCAATTTCCATCTCAGAGAGCTTCCGCAGCGCCTCGGTGTTGAATGAATCGGTCGCGACGAAGGAATTAATATAGGCAAACATGGTTCCAACGCGCACCAACAGGTCGTTGAACTTTTCCAGCAACTGGTTCACTTTTTCGGTCAGCAGCGCCGGATCCGTTTTGGCGTCCAGTACTTCAGCCTCGGTCAAAAAAGCGGCCAGGTCAGCGGTCTGGGCTTTAGCTTTTTCAAAATCAGCGGCAAACTCCGCCGATTGCAATCCCGGATAGACATTGGAAAGATCCCAACGTGGAGGGGTTTTGGCACTCATTCAAGCTCCTTATGATCGTGAAACGAATAAATGTAATGCTATTATACCGCGACCCCTAAACTTTGAATCCCGGGTCGGGCGGCAGGTTAGGTTGAGCCGCCGCCGCCACTGCCAGTTGGTCGCAGGCAGCGTTGTCCGGGTCACTGGCATGGCCGCGCACCCAGGCAAATTCGACGGTGTGGGTTTCGCATAGCTTTAGCAGCCGCTCCCACAGGTCGGCATTCAGCGCCGGTTCTTTCCGGTTGCGCATCCAACCGTTTGCCCGCCAGCGTCGCGCCCAGCCCCGCTCCATCGCCTGCACCACATACTGCGAATCGGTGAACACCCGCACCCGGCAGGGGCGGGTGAGTGCCTCCAGCCCGGCAATCACGGCCATCAATTCCATCCGGTTGTTGGTCGTCAGGCGGAATCCCCCACTGAGGGTGCGCTGCTGCCCCCTGTACTTCAACATGGCAGCGTACCCGCCGCGCCCCGGATTTCCCGCACAAGCCCCATCGGTGTACAGGATCACGATTGAATCAGGTGTTTTTTGAGCAGGTTGTGCAGTCAATTTTAGAGTATACTTTTCTATATCCAATCATAGTATGTCAGGAGTGTATCATGGACGAGAATGAATCGACAAGCACCCGCTCAGACGATACCCTGTCTGTTTCAGAGGGTTTGAGTTCCGGGGGACAGCTCCCAGTGACCGTGCCGCCCAAAACTGATCTGGGTCGCCGCATCTTGACCTGGCTGGCAGTCGGCGGCGCCTGCCTGCTCATCGGCGCGCTGGCGGTCTATTTTGGCTTTTATGTTCCCGGTCAAAAAGCCCTCAAAACCGCCCAGGATGATTTGGCCACCCTTCAGCAAACTCTGATGGATACCCAGGCCGAACTCGCTACCGCCGAATCCGATCTGGCTGCCGCCCAGACCAACGCGGCCGCAGCCCAAACCGAACTGGCTGCCCTGCAGGCGGCTGTGCCCCTGCTGCGCGTGCAGAATGATGTCCTCTCTGCCCGGTTGGCCCTGGTCGGTCAAGACACGCTGACCGCCCGCCAGATGCTTGGCCTCGCCGAAACGGACATGGCCGCACTGGTAGAAGTCCTCAAGACCACCGACCCCGAAGTCGCCGGTGCCATCCAGCAGCGCCTGTCTGATGCTGCCGCCGCCTTTGCCCGCAACGACATCACCGACACCAGCAGCGAACTGCGCATCCTCAGCGAAAACCTTGCCATCCTCGGCCAGCGCTGAGCTTGCCATACATCACCATCGAACCACCGGCGGGCACCATGCCCGCCGGTTTGTATTACCGGTAACACTCCAATAATCAGGACTTTTGATCTATTGTACTTTACAAATATAGACATTTTTGGTAATTGCTACTTTACAAATATACTATAATATTGTAAAATACGAATATGAAAATTATTGAACGTGCTCTCTTTCCGGTGCTTAAGCGGGCCCTGTCAGATCAAAGAATTGTTGTCATCACTGGCATGCGTCGGGTTGGTAAAACAACAACCCTGCGCTGGCTGCTGGAACAGGTTCCATCTCAGAATAAATATTTTATGGACCTTGAGCGGTTGGATCAACGTCGGGTCTTTCAAGAGGTTAACTACGAACTGGTTTTGAACTACTTCCGCAACTTGGGCCTGGACCCTGCTCAACAGATGACGATAGCTGTCGATGAAATTCAATACGCTCCCAATCTGCCAAGTATTGTTAAGTACTTGCATGATCACGATAACATCAAATTTTTGCTTTCAGGATCAAGTTCGTATTACTTAAAGAATTTATTCAACGAATCAATGGCGGGGCGCAAAGTGGTGTATGAAATGTTCCCGCTTGGCTTTGGCGAGTTTTTAGATTTCAGAGGAATTTCTTATCGCCGCAGATCAACACTGAACGAGATGCGTTTTGCCCCCCTTGAATACGAGCGCTTAAAAGGCTACTATGATGATTTTGTAAGCTTTGGCGGCTTGCCGGACGTTGTCTTAGAGCCGCGCCTGGAAGCGAAACGTGAAATTTTGCAGGATATCTTCTCATCATATATCAATCTGGATGTACAGACCCTGGCTGACTTCCGAAAAATCGGAGAGCTTACACAGCTCCTTAAGGTATTGGCCTTTCGGATCGGTAACAAATTAGATTATCTCAAACTCTCTCAAATTGTGGGAATTTCACGCCCAACTTTATCCGAATATTTGGAATTTCTGGAAAAAACGTACGTTATTTTCCAACTCCCCGCCTATACCAATCCAGATCGCACCGTCGCTTTAGGCAAAAAGCTCTATTTTCGTGACAATGGAATTGCAAGCATTCTGGGTCATCCAGGAGAAGGCGCTCTTTTCGAAAACGCAGTTTTCAATCAATTGAAACCCTATGGCGAATTGAATTACCTGACCAGGGAAAGCCAATTTGAGGTGGATTTTGTTCTGACTCCCGCCAACCAGGATCCAATTGGCCTTGAAGTTAAATATCACCCGGTTGCTTCTGATGATGTCAAACTGAAACGTGTTGCCCAGAGAAGTCAAATCCAAAAATCATGGCTGATTGGTCGGGTAGCAACGCCCAGCTTTACCGATTTTATCTGGGGCGGATTGATATTTTGAACCTTCCGGTTCCAGGTGGTTAGCAGGATAAAAAAGAGGCGGCCAAATCGGCCGCCTCCTCTTCTACCATCAATCATTAGTAGCGCAGCAGCGCCCCAATCTTCCCGGCCTCATCCAGCGCCGGAATGGGCGTAACAATTTCCACCTCGCCCCCCTGGCGCATCACTGCGCTCATCGCCAGATCCACCCCATCGGGGAACTTTTGGAACTCGCCCCCGCAAACGGCGCAGGTCGCATCGGGTTGGGCAATAGTCAGCACGCCGCAGTTCTTGCAGCGGTACGCCGCCTTGCGAAAGCCTTCCGAAACAATCAGCAGCTGCACCCGCCCGTCATTCACCGTGGCCAGCGTCTCCGACAGCCCGGTGACGGCGTTCTGCAGCTTGGCAGTTTGCGTAATCAATTGTTCCACCAGCCGCTTTTCACGCTCCAGTTCGGCGCTGCGGCCAATCTCCAGGGCGCGGTTCAGCACCTCCGTTTTGCTGGCGCCCATCCCCATGGTAAACACGCCCACCACCAGGCTCTGCCAGGCTTTTGGCAGCAGCCCGCGGAACATCGCAACGTTTTCGTCGGTCCCGCCAATCAACACGCGGCGGACATGATTTTCTTCAAAGAACCGCACCGCAAATTCTGCGGCATCCTTCATATTGCGTTCCACGGTTTCTTCAACCGTCCGGGTTTGTCCTGCTGTTCCGCCGCGGCGGCCCGGCATGGATGATGCCCCGCCGCGTTTGGTATGCCGCACCTCTTCGCCCACAGTGCCTTCCTGCTCATGCAGGTCGCCCATATGGAAGAAGAACAGCCGCGCGCCCTGCTTATCTACCAGCGCCACCCCATAGCCGCCGTAGCTGTCGGCCAACCCGGCCAACATGCGCACACTGGGGCGGTCGCTCATGTGGATCCAATCGCGCACCGGCATACTGAGCGGATAGGCCCGGAAAAATCCCTGCGGCGCACACGAGAACACGGCTACCGCGCGCCCGCTCCAGTCGTACTGGTGATTAAAATACTGCTCAACTGCCGCCACATCCTGTGGAAGATCAACCATCTTTAACAGATTGCGCAGCCGCAGCCGATAAGCATCTGCATTGCCCTCCGAGGGGTTGGTATTGAGGTACACACTCAGTACGGGTTGAGGGGCTGTATAAGCCACCAACTCCCGCAGGTTTTGATCTGTGAACATAGCAACCTCCGTGGTTTGAAACTTGCCAGAATACAATGCCCTATGGGCGTTTCGCCAGGGTAACTGTCACCTCCTTTGTTTCCCCATCCCGCAGGATGGTCAGAGTGACCTGGTCACCGGGTTGCTTGTTCACGACCAGGTAGGCGATCAAATCGCCAAATACATTCACCGGCTGTCCATCAATGGCGATGATCAGATCGCCACCGCTTTCCAGCCCGGCAAATTCTGTGAGGGTTTGTCCGGCCTGTATCCCGGCCTTGTCTGCCGGGCCGCCGTCTGCAACGTCAATCACATAAGCGCCGGTGGTCTGCGGCAGGCCAAGCGCCTCAATCTCTTGCAGCGCAAGCTGCTCGCGGCTGGTGATGCCAATATAGGGGTAATCGTAGAACCCTTTGGCGATGATTTCTGGCACCACATTGCGTACAATTGAAACCGAAATGGCAAAACCGATGCCGCTGTTCACCGGCTGCTCGGTGATATTGGTAGCCTCGGTGTAAATGGCCCGGTTGATGCCCACCACTTCACCATTCAGGTTGAGCAGCGGCCCACCCGAATTGCCCGGGTTGATGGCTGCATCTGTCTGGATCATGTCGCCCGCCGAGAAATATCCCCCCGTCCCCGACTCGCGCAGTGAATCCAGTACCCGCCCTTTGGCTGAAATAATCCCAATCGTCATCGTGCTGTTCAGGCTGAACGGGTTGCCAATGGCAATCACCGTCTGCCCGACCATAATGGTCGCCGGGTCAGCCAGTGCCAGCGGTCGAAGCTGGTCAGCCGGCACATCAACTTTCAACACCGCCAGGTCAGAGTCCAGGTCAGTTCCCACCAGATCGGCCCAGACCTTCAGCCCGGATGGGAAATCCACTTCCAGCAGGTCAGCCCCTTCAATCACATGATAATTGGTCACAATATGGCCGTCCCTGTCAAACACAAAGCCCGAACCAGAACCGCCCCCCAAATCGTTGTAATTGATAATCGTCACCACGCCGGGGTTCACGTTTTGATACAGAGCCGTCAGCAGGGCATCCCGCTCGCTCAAATCAGTAAAACTGGTCGGCAGTATGGGCGCCGGCACAGTTGGCACAATCACCACAGGCGTTGAGCTGGTAACTGGCGCTTCTTCTTCAGAGCGATCCAGAAACGGGGTGGTGGGCAGCACACACGCCAGTGTCGTCAGCAACAATACAGCGATGAATAAGACGGCTGCGTATTTTTTCATTTGTACCTCTATTGTAGCCCGAAGGCCAATTAATCAGAGTCGTTTTTAGCTTGCAGATGTCCGCAACTGCTCAAATAAAGCTTTTTGAGCGGCTGTTAACCGCTGCGGCAGTTGCACCCGGGCCCGCACATACAGGTCCCCGGCAGATTTGGGGTCTCGCAGGTGCGGCATTCCCCGCCCGCCCAGGCGAAACAATTGCCCCGGCTGAGTCCCCGCCGGGATGGTCAGCGCCACCCGTCCGAGCGGCGTCTCTACCTGCGCCTGCCCGCCCAGTACAGCGGTGTACAGGTCAATTTCAGCATCAGTGTACAGGTCATCATCCTTGCGCTCGTACCGGGGGTGTGGGCTGACCTCAATCACCAGATAGAGGTCCACATTCGGCGCAGCCCCCGCCACTCTGAGCTTTGTGCCGGTCCGGGCGCCAGCCGGAATCTTGACTTGAATCCGGCGGTTGTCCATCTGTAGAATGCGCTCACTGCCGTGAAACGCCTCATCAAAACTGATTTGCAGCGGTTGTTCATACTGCTGTGTGGGGCGGGCACTGCGTGTCCCGGTGCGCCCGCTGCGGCCCATGGGCGGCATGCCGCCAAAGATGGCGCTGAAAAAGTCTGAGAAGTTGCCAAATACCGCGTTAAACTCCTCCTGCGATATTCCCCGCCCGCTTTGCCAGGCGCCCCAGTCAAAGCTGCCCGGTGTGCCGCCGCTCTGCTGCCACTGCGAATAAGACTCGCCCAGCGAATCATAACGCTTGCGCTTTTCCGGATCCCCCAGCACTTCGTTGGCCTCATTGATTTCCTTAAACTGCTCTTCGGCCTGCCGGTTGCCCGGGTTTCGGTCGGGATGGTATTTCATCGCCAGTTTGCGATAGGCTTTGCGAATCTCTTCTGCGCTGGCGTTGCGCGCCACGCCCAGGGTTTTGTAATAATCTTTATACTCCATAATTTGATTGTATGCTTATGCAGCCTGTGAAGTCAAGTACCCTGAGGCCGGGTCTTACAAGATTCTTACAATTTCAAGAACCCAACAGGACTGTAAGCCCAAATTCCCTCCCGCTTATCCCTTTTCCATGCTATCATAATACCTATGGCAACTGTACAAGACCGCATCCTGATTGTCGAAAGCGATCCGCTCATCAGCGACCTGATTGGGCGGCAAACGCTGCAGGCGGCAGGGTATCAGGTGTTTGTGGTGGGTGATGCCAACGCAGCCATTGCCAAAGCCGTTCAACTGGTCCCAGATGTTATTCTGGCAAATCTCCATCTCTCCGGGTTGACCGGCAAAGACCTCCTGGTAGCGCTCAATTCACAGAACATCGAAACCCCCGTCATCATGATTGCTCCCAAGGGCGCTGAGTCGGATGTCATCCAAACCTTCCGCCTTGGTGCGGCTGACTATATCCTTTGGCCAGCCCGCGAACCCGAGATCATCCAGGTGGTCGAGCGCACCATCAAACAGGTGCGTGAACGCCGTGAACGCGAACGGCTTTCAAAACAGCTTCAACAGACCAATCAAGAGCTGCAAAACCGGGTCCGCGAATTGACCACCATCTTTTCAATTGGCAAAGCGGTCATCTCGGTCACCGATCAATCGGTACTCTTTGAAAAAATCCTCGATGGCGCCGTCAAGGTCAGTCAGGCCGACATGGGCTGGTTCTTAATGCGGGATGAAGCTTCCAAGCTCTTCCTGCTGGCAGCCCAGCGCAACCTGCCGCCTACGGTCAGCGCGCGTGTGGGCCAGCCTTTTGATGATGGCGTCAGCTCGCTGGTAGCCATGTCAGGCGAACTGCTCACCCTGCATGGCGATCCCATCCGGCGCTTCAAAATCGCCGCGCTCGGCCAATCCACGCTGATTGTCCCCGTGCGCGTCCAAAAGCAGGTCATTGGCCTGCTGGTACTGGTGCGCCGCCAGCCGGTGCCATTCAATGGCAGTGAACAAAACCTCATGGAAGCGATGGCCGATTATGCTTCCATCTCTCTGGTCAACTCACAGCTCTTTCGCACGGTTGAACAGCGGGCGCGTTCTTCGCAAATGCTGGCAGACAGCGCCCAAACCCGTGAAAAGATCATGAACGAGGTCCTTTCCTCTGTCAAACGCGAGCTGAATCCCCCCATCACTTCAGCCCGTGATGCGCTGGATAAAATCACCAAAGACCCCACCCTGCGTTGGAATCCAACCCAGCGCCAGACCCTCACCGATTTGCAGGATGCCCTGGTCACGCTGAGCCGCACATCAGAGGCCATTCTTCCGCTGCCTGTTGGACAGTTTCAGCAGGGCGGCATGCGGGTCAATTTGAATGACCTGATCCGTGAGGCGGTTAACCGTTACCTGCCCTTTGCCCAGCATAACAACGTCACCCTGGTTGCTGGCCTGCCGCTCGACCCGGTCATGGTGCAGGGTGATGCTGCCTTGCTGACCCAGGCCCTGCATGGCCTGCTCAGCAATGGCATCAAATACTGCCACCCCGGCGGGCAGGTCGCTATCCGGCTGGAGGTCTCTCGTGAAGGCCAGGCCCACATTGCCGTGACTGATGCTGGATCTGGCATGGACCCGGCTCATACCGCGCGGGTCTTTGAACCGCGTCCCCAGGTCGAGGCCCCCGGACCGCGCCGCTTTGGCGGGTTGGGGGTTGGCCTGCCGTTGGTCAAAACCATCATCACCCAGCAAAACGGCTCCGTCTGGGCCGAAAGCAAGCTGGGGCAGGGCAGCACGTTCCATGTCCTCCTGCCGATCATCAAGTAACATGTACCAGGTGTCGAATGCCCGAGATTAAACAACCGAAAACGGTTGCCATCATTACTGCCGATCTTATATCCGGTGCTTTTATTGAAGAAACCCTCAAAGCGGATGGCTTTTCCGTTTCCCGGTATAACGATCTGGCTTCAGCCTGGCAGGTACTGCCCGCGGCGCCGCCCGACGCGCTGATTGTCTGCGAAAAACTGCCCGATGGCGCCGCCCTGGATTTTTTGCCCCCGCTGCTGCGGCGCCAACCTGCGCTGCCCACCTTGCTGCTGGCTGAGCGCGAATCTGCCGCCCTGCTGCGGGCAGCTCTGACCGCCGGTGTGACCGACTGTCTCTTCAAACCCCTGGCAGCCGATACACTGCTGACCACCCTGCGCGGTGCCATGGAACGTTCAGCCCGCCTGCGAGATTGGGGCTTGCTGCAGGCCCGCCGTACCACCGACAGTCTGCGCGCCCGCCTCGATGGATTGGAGACCTTGACCCGGCTGGGGCAGGCCATCACCAGCACTTTGGATATTGACGGCGTGCTGACCGCCATTGTGGAGGCCGCCGTAGAGTTAACCGGCGCCGAAGAAGGCAGTCTGCTGCTGCTGGATTCGACCACCGGCGAACTTTATATGCGCGCCGCCAAAAACTTTGACCAGAATTTTGTCCGCACCTTCCGCCTTGCCATCAGTGACACACTGGCAGGTTCCGTGCTGCGCTCTGGTCAGCCGGTGGTTTTGGATGACTCCACCCCCACCAAAATCAAGACTTCTTACCTGGTGCAGCGGCTGGCCTACGTACCCCTCAAGCTGCATGGCTCAATCATTGGTGTGCTGGGGGTAGATAACCGCACCCAAAAATCGCTTAACCGTGAGCACACCGTCAAGGTGTTGCTGGCCCTGGCTGAATATGCCGTCATTGCGCTGGAAAATTCCCGCCTCTACGGCGAAATGGAAACCCGCCGCCGTGAACTCGAATCTATTCTGACCGGCATCCAGGATGGCGTGATGGTCTTTGGCGCCGATCAGCGCCTCATTATGCTCAACCCTGCCGCGCGTGCTGTGCTCAAACTGGGCGATGAAAACCTTGCCGGCCGCCTGGCCTCCGAACTGATCCTCGATAACGACCTGCTGCATCTGGTTGAATCCGCCGGACAGACGCTGTCCAACGTTACCGAATTTGAAACCGATGGCCGTTCCTGGAGCGTCCACGTGAACACCATTCCCGATGTGGGTGTGGCCCTGCTGCTGCACGACATCACCCACCTCAAGAAGATGGACAAGATCAAAAGCGAATTTGTCCATACTGTCTCGCACGATCTGCGCTCTCCGCTCACGGCCATTTTGGGGTATGTCGAGTTGATTGATCGCGCCGGCCCCGTCACCGATTTGCAACGCAGCTTTATCCAGCGTGTTCAGGCCAGCGTTCAGAACATCACCAAGCTCGTCAACGACCTGGTCAGCCTGGGTCAGGTAGAGGCCGGTTTTGATACGCAGAAAGAGCTGGTCTATCTGGATCAAATTGTGGCTTATGTTTCAGAGCAGTTCCAAAAACAGCTCCAGGCCAAAGAGCAAAACCTGCAAATCACACTGCCAGATCCTTGCCCACCAATTTCGGCCAACCCGGTGCAAATCCGCCAGATGTTCGAGCATCTGCTCGACAATGCTATTAAGTACACCCCCAACGCCGGCCGCATTGCCATCCACGGCGAGGTGGAAGAAGATCAAATTATTGTGCAGGTCAGTGATACCGGCCTGGGCATCCCGCAGTTGGACTTGAGCTACGTCTTCGACAAATTCTATCGCGGCAGCAACGTCACCGGTGATGTTCACGGCGTGGGCCTTGGCCTGGCCATTGTCCGCTCCATTGTGGAAAATCACGGCGGACGCATCTGGGTCGAATCCACGCCCAATCAGGGCAGCGTCTTCACCGTCGTTCTGCCGCTGGCGCAGTTGTAATGACGCCTTACTGCCGCTTCTGAATGGCCTGGGCCAATTTCCGCATCAATGCCTGATCGCGCACCGGATCGAACCCCACTGCGTCCATTTGTGTCTGCGGATATGACCATGGCAAACCGTGAAGCAGTTCTTCTGGCTCGCTCAGATAGCGGGGGACAATATGCGCGTGCAGCACCGGCTCCGAGTTGCCCATGATGGCATAGTTAATTCGGTACGCACCGGTCACCTCTAAAATCGCATCACCCACAATTGCCATATCACCCAGAAACAGCATGCGTTGTTTGGGCTCCAGCGCGTTGATCGATTCAACCACTGGATCAGATTGCAGGATGCAGTAACCACTCAGGTACTGCATATTTGCCAGAAATACCCAGCCCGAGGCCACTTGGCAAACCACCGCCGGATTGGTTCCGCTGCGCGCTGCTTCTATTCGCTGTAAATAGGCTGGTATAGATGTCACTGAGTACACTTAATAATCTACAGGTTCAGCCACCGTGCTGCCGTTGCTGGCAGGTCTCGCACCGAAGCGACTTTTTTGGCGCACTCCGGCAGCGACTCGATGAACATCTTGCCATAGCGCTTGGTCAGCAGGCGGCGGTCCAGCACAGCCACCACCCCGCGATCAGACTGGGTGCGGATTAACCGCCCAAAGCCCTGACGGAAGCGCAAAATCGCTTCGGGGATGCTGTATTCAGAGAAGGGATCTTCAAAAGTTTCTGAGCGCGCTGCCACAATCGGGTCAGAGGGTACATCAAAAGGCAGTTTGACAATCACCAGCACCGAAAGCGCCTCACCGGGAATATCCACGCCTTCCCAGAAGGCCCGCGTGCCCAGCAGCACCGCCCGTTCAGACAACCGGAAGGTCTCCAGCAGCGTGTTGGCAGATGCGCCTTCGCCTTGCTCATAGACTTCGATATTTTGTTCCGCCAGCGCCGGGGCAATCGCCTGTGAGGTGCGTTTGAGCTGTGCGTAAGAGGTGAACAATGCCAGCATCCGCCCGCCAGTGGCCTTAGCCAGGTTCAAAATGGCCTGTTCAACCGCCCGCTGGTAAGACGGGTCAGATGGCTCAGGAATATCGTTTGCCAGGTAAAGCAGCGCCGCCGATTCGTAATCAAATGGCGAACCAACCACCAGTTCATCAGCTTCATCGGCGTTCAGGCGGCTGCGCATATAATCAAACTCACCGTTGGTGGTCAGTGTTGCCGAGGTCAGGATCACGCTGGCTTTTTCGTGCCACAAATACTGCTCCATCAGGGGCCCAATATGCAGCGGCGCAATTTGCAGGGCCATCCGCCCGCCGTTGGGCTGCAGCTCTGCCCAGTAAATGAAACGTTCATCGGGGTCAGAGGCCAGCGAAGACAGGTAAGTGTCGGCCTCCGTCAACCGGTGATGGACGGTTGCCAGGCTGCCCAGCGCATCTTCCAGTTCTTCGGGCATCATCTCACCCAGCCCGCTGATATCTTTATGAAACTGACCGGCCAGGTTGAGCAGCAAATTCAACGTCTCGCGGGTCGAATCCCAGGCCACTTCCACATCCATCCACGCCGGCTGGTTGCGGGTTGCCGGAATAATGCGCACCTGCTGGCTGTAGGTGCCCATCGGCTGCCCCTCGCGCATCGCTTCCAGAAAATCAAAAACCGCCTGGAAGAACTGCTTGAAATCATACTCCGCCCGGAAGCCCATGTCGGTCAACCGGTCAATGGTCTGATGTACCCCCGCAAAATCAGAAGGCCTCAACACCGCCTTCAATTGAGTCAGAATCCGCCCCAAAATTCCACTGGAGCTTCCACCCAGCTCTCGGAGCAGCCGTTCCATGTCGGCCTGTGTCACCCGGTAGCTCAACGCCCCGGTAGTGGCATCTTCTATATGATGCCCTTCATCCACAATCAGATAATTGTATTCGGGCAGCACCCGGTTTCCCGTCACCGAATCCGACAGCAGCAGCGCATGGTTGACAATCAACAGGTGCGCTGAGTTGGCCGCCTGCCTGGAAATGAAAAACGGGCAGGCTCCACCGGTGCGGCTCATGCACACTTCGGCTTTGCAGCCCTCATCTTCCGCCGACAAACTGGACCAGACCAAACGCTCCGACCCGTTCAGGTTGATTTCTGCCCGGTCTCCCTGACCGCCCTCATGCAGCCAGACCAGCACCTTTGCCAGCAGGCGCATCTGTTCGGGGGTTTCGGGTCCGCGCTGCCGCAAAATAGCCAGCCGGCGCGGGCAAAGGTAATTGGACCGGCCTTTCAGCACAGCAGCCTGCAGGTTCAGGTTCAGGGCGGCCTTCAGGTCTGGAATGTCTTTTTTGATTAATTGATCTTGCAACGTGATGGTGTTGGTCGAAATAACTACCCGGGTATTGTTTTGCAGTGCCCAGAGTGCTGCTGGCACCAGGTAGGCATAAGACTTGCCCGTGCCAGTTCCGGCCTCCACCATCAGATGATAGCCTTCTGATAACGCCTGGGTAATGGCTCTCAGCATTTCCACCTGCTGGGGGCGGTGTTCAAAGCCTTCAAAGTAGTGTGAGAACGGCCCGCCGTGTTCCAGCAGCGCCGCCACCTCATCCGGGTCCAGCGGCGTCATGGTCTCGTTGGGCATCAATGGCTGTCCCAGCGCCTCGTCCAGCTGCGCAAACAACGCCCCAAATTCAGTCTGGCGGCTCTGCCGGGCCTGCACGGGTTGACGGACGCGCGCCCGCAAGATTTGCTGAAACAGCCAGGCGCCATCCCAGGCCAGAGGCTCGGAGTGCCGCACAATTTCGGCAGTCAGTTCCAGCGGCAGTGCCAGTGCCCGGTCATACAGCTCCATAAAAACAGCATGGGTCAGCCGGGCATCATCCAGCGCCCGGTGAGAATTTTCAAGCAGAATCCCCATAATCTGGCCCAGGCTGCCCAGGTTGTACCGCGGGGCGGTGGGTATCAGCACCGCAGCCAGCTCATAGGTATCAATTACCTCATTAAGCTGCAGAATACCCTGCTGCTGCAAAAAGCCCAGGTCAAAGCGCACATTATGCCCCAGCACCGGATCAGACCCGATAAATGCTTCCAGATCTTGAATCACGGCCCGCAGCGGCGGCGCATTGCGGATCATGTCGTTGGTGATGCCGGTCAACTGCGTGATGGTCGGTGGAATGGGGCGGTTGGGGTTGATCAGCGAGGTCCATTCCCCTTCAACCCGGCGACCATTAAACCGCACCGCCGCAACTTCGATGATGGCATCGCGTTGTGCGTCCAGGCCAGTCGTTTCAATATCAATGGCTACAATCGTCATGCGCCGATTATATCACCGGCAGGCGGCAAACCTCTAAACCGGGTGCAGATGCTGCACAGGTTCGACTTGCTTTATGCTAAAATATAATTTAATGAAATTGGAAAGGCAGAACTTGAGCTTCAAATTGCCTTGCACGTTTCGTGTGCAGCCTGGGGGTATTTCCTATGGCCGATGAAACCTTCTACCAGACCATGCTCAACATCAGTTTGCAAATGGCGCAGACGCGCGATTTGCAGCCCTTGCTGGAATATGCCATGCGCACCGTCATGGAACTGGTCCATGCAGAATACGGCTACCTCGCGCTCATGGATGAGGCTGGCGAAGTGGACTGCCGCGTCAGCCTCAACGCGGAAGGCCAGACCATTACTGGCCCGGAACGCAACATCAGTCTGTCCATCCTCAAGCGCGTCATTGCGCAGAAAAAACCCCTGCTTATGCAAGACGCCGTGAACGGCATCCGTACCACCACCGGCCTGCAGTTACGCTCGGTCATTTGCGCCCCCTTGACCACCCCACGCACCACCATTGGCGCACTGTATCTGGAAAACCGCTCCCGTTTGGCTATCTTCCAGCAGCAAGACCTTGAGCCGCTGCAGTTGTTTGCGGCTCAGGCGGCAGTATTTATCGAAAACAGCCTGCTTTATAGTTCTCTGGAAAGAAAAGTCAGCGAGCGCACTCTGGCCCTGGAGCGCCGCGCCAATGAAATGGAGACGGTCAACAGCATCGGCCTGGCGATCCTTTCTGACCTGAAACTGGGTGAGGTGCTGCGCGCCGTCTATCAGCAGTGCAAGCGTGTGGCTCCCGTAGACGCGTTCTACATCGCCCTTTATCACCCCAAGACTGAAGATATTGTCTTTCCGCTGTTTCTGGATGATAACAAGCCAGTCCCGACAGATGGTGTTAAATATACCGATCCGGGCAGCGTCACGGCTCACATCATCCGCTCCCGTGAAACAGTCTACATCCCGGATGATTCATCCCCGGACGAAGATTTGCCGCCTTTGTTTCATGTCGGGGGAAAGACGGTTAGAGCCTATCTGGGTGTGCCGATGATTGTGCGCGATCAGATCATCGGTGCTATTTCCATCCAGAGTTACGAGCCAAACACCTATACCGATGAACATATCCGCCTTTTGCAGACCATTGCGGTTCAGGCAGCCATTGCCGTTGAGCACGCCCGCCTGTTTGATGCTGCTCGCCACGCCCGCGAGGAGACCGAAGCCGCCAACCGCCAGCTTCAGATAGCCCTGCAGCAGATGGAAACCCTGGCCTCTACCGACAAGCTGACCGGCGCCTTCAACCGCCGCAAATTTGACGAAATCATCGGCCCCGAGCTGCAGCGCGCCCAGCGGTATCAAACCCCTCTGGCGTTGATTATTTTCGATGCTGATTACTATAAGCAGTTCAATGATAAATACGGCCACCACATGGGGGATGCCGTTCTGGGCAAACTGGCCCAAATCATCATGCGGGAAATCCGCTCTTCAGATATCTTCATCCGCTGGGGGGGCGATGAGTTTATTGTCCTTTCGCCCGGCATTGGGTTGGAACAGGGCGGCGAACTGGCTAACCGCCTGCGCCTGGCCATCTCTCAGCACAATTTCCCTATTCCCGAGGCAGTCACCATCAGCCTGGGTGTGGCGGCCTACCGTCCCGGAGATACCCCCGACTCGCTGGTCCGCCGGGCCGATGACGCCCTCTACCGCGCCAAAGCCCAGGGCCGCAACTGCGTTGTCCTGAGCGATCAGGTCTGATTCAGCCGGCTTTTAGAAGGGGCAGCAGATTCTTCGCGCCTGCCGGTGTGCCTGAACACCATTCGTGATAAAATTCTGCCCAATGAAGCCTATAATCCGCCTGTCTATTTTGATTGTACTGCTGCTGGTCACTGCTTGCACAGCCGCACCCACTGCCGCGCCTACCACAGCCCCCAGCCCAACCCCGGCGCCCACCGAAACCCCGCTCCCCCAGCCTTCTCCCACGCCGACGCTGGTCCCCACACCCACCCCGGTGCCGTTCTACCTCGATGCCACCGTCTGGCAGCAGGACCCTCAGGTCCCGGTGCTGATGTACCACCGCTTCCTGCCCAATCGTTACACCGAATCAACGAATACCAAGCTGCGCCTGGCAGATTTTCAATGGCAGTTGGAACAGCTTGATTCTGCCGGTTACAGTCTGATCTCGCTGGAAAACTGGCTTAACGGCAACCTCACCGTGCCGCCGGGCCGCCGCCCGCTGATTTTCACCATGGACGATCTGTTCTTTGCCGACCAGATTTTCCTGGACAAAGCAGGCAACCCTTCCCCCAAGTCTGGCCTGGGCTGGCACTGGCAGTTTTATCAACAGCACCCCGATTTTGGCTTCTCCTGGGCGCTGTTCTTCAACATGGGCGATAAGCTCTACGCCAACCAGGAAACCACCGATGACTGGTTCATCAACATGCCCGGCTGGGAAGATGCCCTCTCCGCCGCCATCATCTGGTGCATTGAGCATGACGCCGCTCCCTACAACCACACCTACGACCACGTCCGCCTCGACCAGACCGACAACAGTTTGATTGCCTGGGAACTAAAAAAGAACGATGAGGTTTTGCGTACCTTCATTGACCGCGCCGGGCGCGGCGATTTGAAATCCCGCCTGGGCAATATCATTGCATTGCCCTACAGCATTTGGCCGGCCAGTCAGAGCGGCCGGGGCGTTCTGGCGGCTCATCTCACGCCCGAGGGCAAGCCCGTCACCGCCATCCTGGAAGCCGATTATCACTACCGGGCTGCTTTCATGCCTGCACCCTATGCCGAAGGCTTTGATGCCTATAAAATCCCGCGGGTTGCCGCACTGAATGATGCCATTACCATGCTGGTGGACCGCAAAGCTGAATTCCCGGTGGCTGCGGCCTGTGCCCTGGGCCCCATGGACCCAGGCCAGGTCAGCGACCCGGCGGCCCTGATGGCGCAAATTCAACAGGCTGTCGCCGAGTCTCGCTGCCCGGCGGGTGTTTATGCCGTCAGCGGGCTGCTCTTCCGCGCCCAGGCTGGCACGGTTGAACCGATTGCCCTGAATACACCATGACAATTTCTGCCATTGCCTTTGACTGGGGCAACACCCTCATGCGGGTCTTGCCCGAATATTCTGGCGTGATGGCCGACTGGCCGCGCGTGGAGGCGGTGCCAGGAGCAGAGCCCGCCCTGTCTGCCCTGGCACAGCGCGCCCGGCTGGTGGTCGCCACCAACGCCGCCGATTCCAACGCCGAACAGGTGATGCGCGCCCTGGCTCGCGTGGGGCTGGATGCTCACCTCGAGCGTGTCTACACCATGCACGAACTCGGCGCCCGCAAGCCGGCTGCCGCCTTCTTCGGCACCCTGGCGCAGCAGTTGGGCCTGCCCGCCCACCAGCTAATGATGGTTGGCGATGAATACCTGGCGGACATCGTCGGCGCTCAGCGGCTGGGCTGGCGCACGGTCTGGCTCAACCCGTCTGGCCTGACTGCGCCGGGCTTGCTGCCCTTGCAGGATGCTGAGATCACCTCTCTGGCAGAACTCCCCGCCTTGCTGGATGACCTCTCGCTCCCCGGCTATGCTGATTGTCTGGCCTGGCTGACTGAACTGAACAACCCCGCCATTCTGTTGGCGCATGTGCAGGGCGTTGCCGCCCTCAGTTATGGGATGGCGGTCTGGCTGCGTGCCGCGGGCCTTACCGTCAACCCCCTGCTGGCGCACCGCGGCGGGCTGCTGCACGATCTGAGCAAGCTCTCCGCAGACGGGCACCAGCATCATGGCGAAGCTGCCGCCGTCTGGCTCGAAGCCCATCAGCAGCCCATCCTGGCAGAGATCGCCCGGCGCCACATGCTCTTTGGCCTGCTCAATCCTCCCGAAGCCCCCCAAACCTGGGAAGAAAAGATTGTCTATTATGCCGACAAATTGGTGGAAGGCAGCAAACTGGTGGGCGTCCCGGCTCGGCTGAAAGCCTTGCAGCAGCGCTATGGCACCATTACCCCCGCAAGACTGGCTCAACTGATGCCTGCCCTCAACACCCTGGAAGCGGAACTCTGCGCCCCCCTTGGCCTGACGCCGGAAGGGCTGCTGGAGCGCTTACAGCAGGCTTACGGGCACTATCTGCCTACTGCCCGGACAAATTGAAGTAGTTGTAAATACCCTGCGATAGCCCCGCAAACAGCTCATTGGCATCATCCCAGATGAGCTGCTGCGTGCGGTAAATGGAAATGACCAGCACATAGTTGCCCGAGGGCGTGTAGACAATCCCCGCATCTGATATCGTGTGAATCACGCCATCCGATTCGGTGATCCAGCCGTGTTTATGCGCCAACTGCGTGCCTTCGGGCAGCCCTGCCTGAATCAAAACGCCGATCCGGTTTTGCGCCAGATAGCCAATCATCGTCCGGCACTCAGCCTGTGAAATTTCACCCGGAAAAACTGCCGCCAGCGAGCCGCCGCCGCTCTGCGCACATTGATAAATATCCGTCAGCAGGGCGCCCATTTCAGCCGGGGTGGTCTGATTATAAGCATCCGGCGAGGTGGATACATCGGTTCGCAGGTTGGCGGTAGTGTCAAAACGCCGCAGCAGCGGCGCACCGGGGTAAAAATATCCTGCCAGGAAGGTGTTGTCAAGGCCCAGTGCTTGCATGTCATCCGTCACTTGCAGCGGCCCCAGGTTGGTATCCAGATACGTTTCCATCAGGCGGTCAGCCGGGTCGTTCTCTGATCGCACAATCATCTGTTCAATCATGGTCAGTGCATCGGCAGGGGTGGGCTCGTTCAATCGGCGGAACACCGAAACCAGAATCGGGATTTTCATGGTGCTGGCTGCCGTAAAAGCCACGTCAGATGGGATCGTCTCGCCTTGCGTATAGGCGAAATTGAGCTCCTGGTAGCTTTGCAAATCCAGCAAATACACTTCGGTCACACCGTCAAATTCCTGAGCGTCAATCACCTGCTGCAGCAGCACTTGCAGGTTTTGCAGCGAAGGCCGTACCGTTTCAGTCCGGTTATAGGTCAGGTTGACCACCCGCGCGGTCGGTGATCGCAGTGCATCTTCTACCAGAATCACTGCCCGCTCAATATCCAGCGAAGTTCCCGGCTTACCAGGTTCAAAATTAGGCGTCCCCGGAATCGGTTGGGCCGCCTCGGCTGGCTGATCATACCGCGATGCAATTTCGCTTTGCAGATATGTCTTCAACCGTTCTTCGGTAATCGTCACGCTCAGCGGAACTTCAGCCGCAGCCGGCAGACGGTTCCACAGATAATCCCAGAACGATTGCCAGAAGGGGAGCTCTACCCTCTGCTGGTCAGCGGCAGCCAGCATCACTTCCAGGTCCATGTCAAAACCCAGCGAGGCGGGTTTGGCCTGAATGATGGCATCGCCATAATGAATTTCAATTGGCAGGTTATAGGCCTGCACCAGACGGTCGGCTGCCTGCACACGCGTCAATCCCCCCACCGGAATACCGGCAATTTTGGTGCCCGGTGTAAAGCTGGCACGAATCCTGCTATACCGTATCAGTTGAACCACGGTCAGCAGTACGGCTGCCAGCAGAATGATGACCGATATCCACGGCAAAATTTGTAGACTGCGATTACGCATAAGGCTCTCCGCAAAAGCAAATTCTACCAGAGTTTTGCCCTTTCCGACGAAGCCGAATCTGAAATTGGGATATACTTAACCTATGAGCGATTTCTCCGCCGATGAATTGAACCTGATCCGCAGTATGCACCTCTTCCGCGGTCTGAGTGAGGCGGAGTGGGCTCGGGTCCAGCGGGATTTCACCATCTTACCCCTCAAAGAAGGGGAGGGCATCTTCCGCCAGGGTCAGTATGCCGATACTTTTTACATCGTCCTCAGCGGGCGCGTGCGCCTGATCCAGTCTAAAAATGGTGTGGAATCAGATCTGGAGATTCTGGATGCCGGCATGACCTTCGGTGAGGAGGCGCTCGCCCGTCGTCAAAGTTATCGCGTCCGCGCCGAAGCCATGGCGCCCACCCGGGTGCTGCGCTGGCAGATTGAAGACCTGCTGCTTGCTGAACGCAACATGCCCACCCTGCGCCCCTTCATGGATACCCTGCGCGAGACCTACGATCTGATGGTGACGCAGTCCATGCCCTGGCGCGGCCCGCGTGAGGTGGTCTATCTGATGGCCCGCCGCCATTCGATTTTCCTCTGGCTTAAACTCATCCCCCCGCTGCTGCTCGGCGCCGTGACCAGTGTGCCGCTCCTGGCGCTCTACGCCGCCCGGGCGCAGAACCCTGTCTTTCTAATTCTGGCAATCTTGTTTTTGTTGGTGATTGCGGTCTGGGTCGGCCTCATCTGGCTGGACTGGGCCAACGACTTCTCCATTATTACCAACCGCCGGGTCTTGTTCCATGAGCGTGTCATCTTGCTGTACGATAGCCGCCGTGAAGTTCCTCTGGAAGCCGTCCTCTCCGATGATGTCACCACCTCGTTTCTGGGGCGGATGTTTGGCTTCGGCACCGTCATTGTCAAAACCTATACCGGCAAGCTGGAAATGCCCGACCTGCGCTACCCCAACGTGGTGCGCGCCATCCTCGGCGTCCAGCGTGAGCGTGCCAAAGTCCGCCAGGAACGCAACCGCCGCCGCAACATGGATGACACCATCCGCCAGCGGTTCCAGCATCTGCCACCGCTGCCCGTGCCTGAAGAAGAAACCTATGTGACACCCATCGTTCAGCCGGGCCGCCTGCAGATTGCGCTTTCAGACTTTTTCCAGCTCCGGCGCGTCGTCGGCGATACGGTTACCTACCGCACCCATTGGCTGATCCTCTTTGCCCATGCCTGGGCGCCAACCCTGATTCTGATGCTCCTGTTCCTGGGTCTTCTCCTCCGGATTTTTAATCTATTCACCTTCATTCCGCTGGCCGCTGTGTTCGGACTGTGGCTGTTCTTCAGCATCGGTTTCGGCCTCTGGTGGTTGTATTGCTTTATTGACTGGCGCAATGACCTCTATATTCTCAACAACAACGAACTGATCGATTACTACCGCAAGCCGCTTGGTGAAGAAAACCGCCGTTCTGCCCCGCTGGAAAATATTCAAACAATTGATTACGAACAGAAAAATATTATTGCCCTGTTGTTCAATTATGGTACTGTATTTATTCGTGTGGGCAATGACGCATTGAGCTTTAACAACGTCTTCAATCCTTCTGAAGTCCAGCGCGAAATCTTTGAGCGCTTTGTTGAAAAACGCCGCCGCAAAGAGCAGGAAGCCGTCCGTGCCGAAGAAAACCGCATGCTCGACTGGCTCGAAGCCTATCACCGCGTGGTCGAAGGCGAGCCCCCGCCCCCCAACGCTGGCTGAGCGGTTTCCTATTCAACTCTGCCTCAGTCTAAGGTACAATAGGGGCGATGAATTATTGTAGAAGGAAACTGACATGAGTCTGAAAGAAATTGTTGCTCTGCCGCATCCCGTCTTGCGGCGGAAAGCTCATAAAATTACTGTTTTTGACAAAGACCTGCAAACCTTAATTGAAGATATGATCGAAACCATGCGCAAAGCCCCCGGCGTCGGCCTGGCGGCGCCGCAGGTTGCCGAACCTATTCGCCTGATTGTGGTCGAATACACCACCGACGAGGAAGACGAAAACGCCCCCACCAAGCTCTATGTGGTTGCCAACCCCGAAATTGTCGAGATGTCTGAAGAAAAAGTTACCGGCGTAGAGGGCTGTCTCTCTGTCCCCGGGTTGATTGGCGAAGTCGAACGCTCCGAATCCATCGTGGTCAAGGGCCAAAACCGCCGCGGTCAACTGGTGCGCATCAAAGCCCAGGGCTGGCTGGCGCGTATCTTCCAGCATGAGATTGACCATCTGGAAGGTGTGATTTTCACCGACCGTGCCACCCGCATCTGGCAGCCCAAAGAAGGCGAAGAACTGCCCCTGGATTGATATGTTTCTTACCCATCTATCGCTGACCAATTTCCGTGCCTTCACCCGCCTGGACATGGACCTGCCCCGGCGGATTCTTTTGCTGGTCGGCGATAATGCCCAGGGCAAAACCAGTATTCTCGAAGCCGTCTTCTACCTGGCAACCTTCACCTCGCTGCATGCCCAGAGTGATCGCCAGCTTATCAACTTTCTCACCGCTGAAGAAGCGCTGGCAGTGGCCCGCCTGGTTGCCGATTTTCAACGCGGCGACCGGCTGCACCGCCTGGAAGTGCGCCTGATCCAAGAGCCGGTAGGCCCGGTGGGCAACCGTTTCCGCAAAGAAATCCTGCTGGATGGCGTCAAACGCACCGCCCAGGAAGCGATGGGCGTCTTTAACGCCGTCATTTTCCTGCCGCAGATGATGCGCATCATCGAAGGCGGCCCCGATGAGCGCCGCCGCTACCTCAACCTGGCGCTGTCTCAGGCCATGCCCGGCTATGCCGCCGCCCTCAGCGAATATTCTCAGGCCCTGGCTCAGCGCAACGCCCTGCTCAAGCTGCTGGCAGAACGCGGTGGCTCGTCCGACCAGTTGACCTACTGGGATGAATTGATTGCCGGGCGTGGCGCAGTCTTGATTGCCGCCCGCATCCAGGCCATTCAAGAGATGGAACGCCTGGCAGCCCGTCTGCATCAAAAATTGACCCATTCAGAAGAGGTCTTGCGCATCCATTACCAGCCATCTTATGACCCCCTGCCGCGTCCCGAGGGCCAGTATGCCCTGCCCATCCAGACCGCCGTACAGCGCAACGGCTTCACCATTGAGCAGATCCGCCAGGGCTTTCTGGCACAGCTTCAGGCCCGCCGTAACGAAGAACTGGCCCGCGGCGTCACCGCCATCGGCCCGCACCGTGACGAAATGCGCTTCTTGAGCAATGGCATAGACCTGGGTGATTTTGGCTCCCGCGGGCAGGTCCGCACAGCGCTCCTCGCGCTGAAGATGTCTGAAGCCGCCTGGCTGCACGAAAAGACCGGTCAGTGGCCCGTCTTGCTGCTGGATGAAATCCTCGCTGAACTGGATACTCAGCGCCGCATCGATTTGCTGGATACGCTTGGCGAGGGTGAACAGGCCCTCTTAACCACCACCGACACGAAGCTTTTCTCCCCCGCGTTTCTGGAGCAGGCTGCCCGCTGGGAAGTCCGTGCCGGGCAGGTGGTTAAAGCGGTCAGTTAGACCGCTCTACAGCGGCTTTTTCGCTGGAATCCCGGTTCGCCGCGGGTAACCTGCCGGGGTGGGGGCTACCTTTTCCATCACCACCAGGTATCGCGTCTCGGTAATGCCGGGAATATGCACCAACTGCAGCGGGCGCAGCCGCCCCCCCAGAATTTGAACCGCCCGTCCAGCCGTTTGCACCTCCTGCGGGGTGTTCTGCCCTTTTTGTGCCAGCGCTGCGCCACCCACCCGCACCAGCGGCAGCAGGTACTCTGCCAGCACCGGCAGGTTGGCTACCGCCCGGGCCGTGGCCCAGTCGTACTGCTCGCGGTGCGCCGGGTCTTGCCCAATATCTTCCGCTCGTCCGGTCACAACCGTGACCTGGCTCAGCCCTAGCGTCTCCACAATATGGCGGCAGAACTCAGCCTTCTTGCCCACGCTTTCCACCAGTGTCAGCCGCAGCTCGGGCAGCATAATTTTGATCGCAATGCCGGGCAGCCCGGCCCCCGTGCCGATGTCAATCAGCGCGTTGGGCTTGGGTCGGCCGTGCCACGCCAGCATACAGGTCATCGAGTCCAAAAAATGCTTCAACCGGATGCCCTCCGCATCCCGGATGGCGGTCAGGTTAAAGCGCTCATTCCATTCCAGCAGCTCCTGCTCAAAACGCGCAAACGCCTCCAGTTGAGCATCATTGAGGTCAATACCGAGCAGTTCGCGGGCGTTCTGGCGCAATGTTTCCATTTCGTTGCATTATACTCCCTGATTTATTCAACGAATACGATTTATTCCCCTGAAATTAAAGAATATGCCACAATTTCATCAGATTCCATGCTTCCGGCGATTGTATGGGGGGCACTGACTGTATAATCAATACATGTATATGGTATACGTTACAGATCAATTTTGTATAATGCCCGCTTACTATAAAAATCAAAATGACACAAAACCCATTTTCTTTATCACCCTACCTTAAAGGCCTGCAAAGCGACCCTGAAAAATTTCAGTTTTTCATTGAAAGTCTGCTTGAGAAATACCAGGCTCAACCAGTAGGAGATGGATATATTGATTTAATTCTTGATAAAGATATTTCCCTTGTTCTTATCCAGGAATTTACCAGGTTAAACGTGGCAGTGGAAAGATTAACCTGGTGGTGCCACGTTACCACCCAAACTAAAACGACGCTAGGCTGCCCTCATGGCATGGGGGGACCACAAAACAGGTATGGCGAAGGCTGGTTTAGTGAATGTGTCCAGTACCCTGATTTATTCGTTATTGAGGCGCTTCGCCCTTTGGACGAAAATTCAATGTCGCCCGAAATATTTGCCACGAAATGTAATGAATTGGCAACCCATTACATTAAAAATATTTTTCCCTCTGAAAGCTTTTATAGCCCGTGCCTGCATATTGGTCTTTGGGTACACGTTCCTGGGGGCTGGAAGAGAAAGTATTATTGGCTGTAAGTATTAATATTTTCTCGTTTAGCCTGATTATAATTTTCAACAGAATACTCGACGACTTGCATAATCAAATGGTGCCTGGACGCGTGTTATTTTATCGAAAAATAATAGGTGTTTTCATAGTGCCTGCCAAACACAACATAAACATCCCCGCCAGACTGATTGAAAAGTACGCTGAACTGTGTTCCATCCAAGCCATCCCCGCCCTGTGCTGTTTTGCTCAGCAATTGCATACCCAGTTCCGCGTCCATTTGCTGGCGGTGGACTGCTAAAAATTCGCTGGCAGCCTCATACCGCCAGCAGTTTTGAAACTCAGATGGGGGGGCATCCTGCTGGATAAAATTGGTCACAGCCTGCCAATCGCCAGTTCTTCTAACCGGCACCGTTTTTCCATCAATCCATTCAACGATAACCGAGTTTCCTGCTGCATCGCCAACGAAGAACTGCATGCAGTTTCCGCGCTCAATGACAATATCGTAAGAATTCAATAGTTGTAAGGCTTCTTCCACGTTAGCTGCTCGATCCAGTAAAAGCCGAATCATCACCGGCCAGATCAAATCGGTCCTGTCTTGATTCTGGGGCGTCTGGCATTCTGGAACCGAGTAGGTGGATACCGCTAAACCGGTGCTGTTCATGCCTGCCAGCGGGAAAAAGGGGGCAAGCAGCAGCGAATCCCGGTTTTCTCTCAGATTGCTGATATCGCCAATGCTGACGGATGCGTATCCTGACGCCGGGGCTGTAAACAGGACCAGATACTCGCCCTTCTTCCAATCCTCATTATGACCAAAGTAGGCTTCTCCGTTTTCGGATAAAGCCGTGAATCCTGTGCAGGCCTTATGCTCAAGATCGAAGCTTTTATGCTCGGTCGCTGGCCTCTGATACAGGTTTTCAAAGTGTTCAAGAACATCCTTTTCATTTTTAATTCCATTAGCCAGGGCTGCATCCAGCGCATAATCGCCGAAATAGGTCATCACATAAGCCGGGTAAGCATCAAGCTGCACAAAAGAATCAAGCGTTTTCTGTGCTGCCCTATCAGACTCGGGCGTCTGTGCAGATTTCCCTCGATTCAACAAAATCACAATTGCCGCCATGATTGCACCTGTTGCAACAATCAGAGCCAAAATGATGGTTAAGACGATGGACTTTTTCATATGATTTCACTCCGGCTATTTTTAGAACATGCCTCTCCAGGCTGATTCTAACTGAGAAATGCTTTGCTGCCCGTAGATATTTATCTCCCGGCTGTCCCATCTTCCTGCCATACCTTGATCCGCAGAACAATGAGCAATGTCTTATAATCATGTATGGAGGAGACTATGACCAACTTTGATTCGGGCACTTACGGACAGTTTAAGCGCGAAGTCATTGGGGTTTATGATCGGGCAGCAAGCCTTTACGACCATGTCGGCACCAAGCAGGGCGTTTATTATGCTAACCGGTTGGTTGAAAGGCTGAACATTTTTCCGGGTGCGCGAGTGCTTGATGTAGCCACTGGGCGCGGGGCACTTCTCTTTGCCGTTGCGGAAAAAATTGGCACGACAGGCTATGTTCTCGGCATCGATCTCGCGCCCAATATGATTTCCGAAACAGCAGCCGAGATCAAGGCGCGCGGACTTCAACAAGCCGAAGTGTTGCTGATGGACGCAGATGATGTTTCCTATCCCAATGGCTCATTCGACTACATCCTCTGTGGATTTGCCATTCACTTCCTGAACTATCCCCGTTTGCTGGCGCGCTTTTGCAATATGTTGAAACCAGGTGGCTATATTGGAACCACACATCCCTATGTACCGACCCATAATGAAGAAAACTTTGAACGCTGGAAGTGGCTATTCGAGCTAACGCGGGAAGTCTTCCCAGCGGATTTCCAGCCGCCCACCTCCTGGGTCGCCCCCAATCGTCTAAACCGTCCAGAACTGATTGAGGCTGCTTTGCGTGAAGCTGGTTTTGAGAATATTTCTATCACGACCGAAGAAGCCACCATGTATTTTACGGACGAGCAAGATTGGTGGGATTGGGAGTGGTCACAGGCTTCGCGTTTCTGGTTGGAAGGTATGTCACCTGAAGGGCTTGCAAAATTCAAAGCCGTTTCATTTGAAAAACTAATGGCAATGAAAACCCCAAAGGGCATTCCTATTCTTATTGGCGCAATGCTATCCATCGCAAATGCTCCTGCTAGTCGCTAACATTACCAAAGAAGCGCGACTGACGAGCACGCACATCCATCTCACACTAGCGATAACTGACTCACGGACCGTTGGAGAGCATATCCCCGCCGCCAATTTAATCATCGCCGTCCCATCCCGATTTGCGCGATAATAAATCATCCTTCTCGCTGGAGTTGCTGAAATGAAACGTCTGCTCATTCCGCTCCTCTCGCTGGTCTTCATCCTCTCCTGTTCCTTCATCCCGCCCGACACCCTGCCCGTTGAAACTGAACCACCTGCCGCCATCCAACCGCCCGCAGCCACTATTGCGCCGCCGGTGGTCACGCTGCCGCCGCCCGGCGCTCAACCGGTGCCCCCGGTGCTGGCCGGCTGCCCCATCTTCCCGCCGGATAATATCTGGAATGCCCGGGTGGATTGGCTGCCCCTCGACCCTCGGTCGGATGAGTACATCGTTTCCATCGGTACTGAGGAACCATTTCACATGGATTTTGGCTCAGGCGAATGGGATGGCGGCCCCATTGGCATCCCCTACAACCTTGTGGATTCCACCCAGGCGCCCTCAGCCGTTGAATTTTACTATCCTGAAGAAAGCGACCCCGGTCCCTACCCCATCCCTCCAGATCCCTTGATTGAGGGCGGCCCCGATGCCGATGGCGACCGCCATATTCTAATCCTGGATACCGACGCCTGCGTTTTGTATGAGTTGTACGATGCCTGGCCGCCAGAAAACGCCGGGGACCCCTGGTCTGCTGGCTCCGGCGCCATCTATGACCTGGCTTCCAACGCGCTGCGCCCCGCTGGCTGGACCTCGGCAGATGCCGCCGGTCTGCCCATCCTCCCTGGCCTGGTGCGCTACGATGAGGTGCTCAGCGGGCGCATTACCCACGCCCTGCGCTTTACAGTCCCCCAGACCCGTACCGATTACGTCTGGCCTGCCCGCCACTTTGCGTCTGAAGATGATAACCCCAATCTGCCGCCGATGGGGCAGCGCTTCCGCCTGCGCGCCAATTACGATATTTCTGGCTTTGACCCCTTCCTGCAGGTTATCCTGCGGGCCATGAAAGAATACGGCATCATCCTGGCCGACAACGGCTCGCCCTGGTATATCAGCGGCGTGCCAGATGAGCGCTGGGATAACGACCTGCTTCACGATCTGGATGTACTGACCGGCGAAGACTTTGAAGCTGTGGATTCCTCCAGCCTGATGATTGACCCCGACTCTGGCGCCTGCCGCCAGCCCACCGCCACCTACCTCCCCTCCATCCTGCGCTGACCACCCGCAAAAATCTAAAATCTAAAATCTAAAATCAAAATTTTCCCCCTTGACTTCTGGCGAAACCCTGTGATAAACTCATATGGCTTGAAAAAGCGCCACAGGAAATGCAAATGAGCGAATTCTTCACCATCCCCCCCATCACCCGAACCGTCGATTTTGGCGGTGGTGTTGATATTCCTTCTCGGAGTGCGCCTGTTTCCAGGTAAGTTGTCTAAAAACAACCAGACCACGGGCCCGCTCCAGCGCCCGTGGTCTTTTTTTTAGGATGTAAACCGCTTCGGCGGCCACGGGCAAACCCTGTGGCCGCTTTTTGTTTGGATCGTTTTTGAAAGGAAGTTGAACATGCAGGCAATCGTCGTATCAAATGTTTATAAGCGCTTTGGCAAACCCCCCGATCCTTTCTGGAAGCGGATGCTCAACCATCGGCTGGGGCAGAACGGCAACGGAAATGGTAACGGCAATGGCAATGGCGGCGCTAATGGAAATGGCAATGGTCATGCCGGCAATGGCAATGGCCATAACGGCCACGCCCAACCCGAATCGCGCTACGTCGTTGCGGTGGACCACGTCTCTTTTGATGTGGGCGACGGCGAAATCTTTGGCGTGCTGGGTCCCAACGGCGGCGGCAAATCCACCCTCATTCGGTTGATCTCCACCCTGCTGCTGCCCGACAGCGGCACGATCTCCGTTTTCGGGTTCGATGTTGTGCGCCAGTCCATGCGCGTCCAGCAGATCATCAACCGGGTCTCGGTAGAAGCCAGCTTCTTCAAGAAGCTCTCACCCATGGAAAACCTGCTCTACGGCGCCCGGCTCTACGGCCTGGAAGGTCGCCAGACCTACAAACAGGTCCTCGAGATCCTTACCCGCCTGGGCCTGGAGCGCCGCTCCATCTTCAATCCGATGGATGAGATGTCGCGGGGCATGCAGCAGAAGGTCGCCATTGCCCGCGCCCTGCTCACACACCCGCGAGTGCTGCTGCTGGATGAGCCCACCACCGGCCTCGATCCGCGCTCCAAGCGCGAAGTGCAGGCCATGGTGCGTGAACTGCGCGACAAAGATGGTACCACCATCGTCCTCACCACGCACGACATGGTCGAAGCCGAACAGCTTTGCAACCGCATTGCCATCATGGATTCCGGCCGCGTCCGCGCCCTGGATACCCCCACCGGGCTCAAGCAGTTGGTGCAAAAGCCCGATGCCCATGAACCCACGCTGGAAGAAGTTTTCCTGGAACTCACCGGCAAACAACTCATCAACAAGGAAGAATTACAACCGGAGGAAGTCTGATGATGAACTTTACCCCACTCTTTGACAGTGAGCATTTAAAGCTAACCCCCATCGACATCGAAAAAGATGCCCCCATCGAAGCACCCTGGACGGTGGACCCCGATTACGCCCGCCCGCTTGCGGGCGGCGTCCAACCGCAGACCGTCTTCAGCCTGAAGAAGATCTACGCCGACATCCGCAAACGCATGGATGAACAGCGTGACCTGATCCACTTCATGCTTCGTGAGGCTTCCGATGGTCGCCTGCTGGGCTACCTGCGTTTTGAAGACCTGTTCTGGAGCCACCAGTCAGCCTGCCTTGTGCTGCGCATCGCCAACCCTGCCGATTTCCAGGCATATGCCGCCGAAGCCCTGCAGCTTGGCCTGGTCTATGCCTTCCAGGAAATCAACACCTACCGCCTGTCGGTCAGCTTTGCCGAATACGAAGCCGCCGAGCGCCGGCTCTTTGAAGGCGCTGGCTTCATCCCGGAACTGCGCCTGCGCGAGAGCCGCTTCCGCCAGGGCCGCTACTGGGACATGCTCACCTACACCATGCTGCGCCCCGAATGGGATCAGCTCAAGGAGATCCACTAATGAACACTGATATCTTGCAGGGTGACCGCGTTCGCCTGGCGGTGCCAGATTTTGAAAAAGACTTTGCACTGTTTGAACGCTGGCAGCGCCACACCGAATATGCCCGGCTGCTGGACTTTGGCCCCATCATGGTCTGGTCGGCTGAAGAAATGCGGGCCTGGCACGAGAAACAAACCGGTCCCAAGTATTTCTTCTTGATCCGCCGCCTGTCAGATGATGCCCCTATCGGCTTCATCGACCTGGATGGTGTAGATCAGCTCAACCACAGTGCCTGGGTGGGCATCGCCATCGGCGAGCCCGAATGTTGGAGCCAGGGCTACGGCGCAGACGCCATGCGCGTGCTGATGCGCTACGCCTTCATGGAATTGAACCTGCACCGTGTCAACCTGGATGTTTTTGCCGATAACCCCCGCGCGATCAAGTCCTATGAAAACGCCGGGTTTGTGCAGGAAGGCACCGCCCATGCCATGCTTTGCCGCGATGGCCGGCGGTGGGATGTCGTCTATATGGGTATTCTGCGCAGTGATTGGGACAAACTGCATGGGAGCCCCGGATAGGAGCCATTATGGCCTCGGTAACACTACAAATGCGCGCCTCACTGGCTTTTGTGGAGCGCAACTTCAACCTCATCAAACGCTACTGGTCCTGGGAACTGGTCTGGCTGATCTATTCCATCGCCGACTGCCTGGCCGTCAGCTTCATTGGCCTGGGCATGGGTGCGTTGGGGAACGCCACCGCCATCAACACCCAGTATATGGTCATCTACCTGCTCATTGGCACGCTGGTCTGGCGCTTTCTGTCCACCATCTTCTACTGGATCACGGAACTGGTCAGCATTGAGCGCTGGGAAGGCACCATCGAATACACCCTGATGGCCCCCATTCGCCGCTTCACCCACATGGCCGGGCAGACCGTCTTTGCGCTGCTCTATGGCCTGGCCTTCACCGGGGTTGTTCTGCTGGTCACCTCCCTGGTCTTCAAGATTGACCTCAGTCAGGCCAATCTCTGGGGCGGGTTGGTGATGCTGGTCGCCGGCAGCTTCTCGTTTGTCGGCATCAGCATCATGGCCTCTGTGCTGCCGCTGCTCTTCCCCGAGCGCGGCGCCCAGATGACGCATGTCTTCATCGCACTGCTGCTGCTTATTTCGGGCGTCTATTACCCCGTCAGTGTGCTGCCCGGTGCGCTCAAGGCGCTGGCCGCTTACAGCCCCGCCACTTATGTTCTGGAAGGGGTTCGCCTGGCCTTGTTGGAGGGCGCATCCCTTGCATCGTTGTGGCCTAAAATCTGGCCTGTCCTGCTCATGGGCGCAGTCCTGATTCCGCTTGGCCTGTTTGTTTTTCAACTGGGTGAACGCTATGCCAAGAAAACCGGCAAGCTTCACCGCAATGGCTGATTTTTTAAGGAGTTCATGATGAACCGCATTCTTGATATTCAATTCCCGGTCCCCTTTATCGCTCGTCCGGCTGTGCTGGATGATGCCGAAAAGGCCACCGATCTGTTCAATGCCATTTCCCATCTCTTAATCGGCGCCAACGAAGCTATTGCTGAAAGTGTGCGCTACTACTGGCAGACCCCGGGCTTCAACCTGGAAACCGATGTACTGGTCGTCTTCACGCCCGATGGCCGGCTGATTGGCGAAGCCGAGTTTTGGGATACTGGTGAACCGCATGTGCATTACCACGGCGAAACCTATGTCCATCCCGACTTTGTCAATCAAGGCCTCGAAATCGCTCTGATTGCCTGGACCGAAGCCCGCGCCCGGCGTTCTGTTGGAAAAGCCCCTGCCGAGGCCCTGGTCAAAATTGCCCAGGGCACCTATGACCAGGACCACGTACTGAAAACCATCCTGCAGTCGCAGGGCTATCAGTATGAGCGCTCCTTCTACCAGATGCGCATTGAAGGCCTGACCACCCCGCCACCCGCGCCCATTCTGCCAGATGGCCTGATAATCCGCGCCATGAACCCCGACACCGAGTTTGATGCCGTGGTGGACGCCGTTGCCGATTCTTTCCTGGATCACTGGGGCTTTGTGCCTCAACCCCGCGAAGAGCGCCTGGCTCAGTGGCGCCACCGCGCCGCCCACAACCCGCGCTACGACCCCTCCCTGTGGTTCGTCGCCATGGATGGTCAGGAGATTGCTGCCATTGCCCTCTGCTACGCTTCTACTGATGAAGATGCAGAAATGGGCTGGGTGCAGACTCTGGGTGTGCGCCGCCCCTGGCGCAAGCAGGGTCTGGGACTGGCGCTGCTCCACCATGCCTTCGGTGAGTTGTACCGCCGCGGCCGCCATGCGGTTGGCCTGGGGGTGGATGCCTCCAGCCTGACTGGCGCCACCCGCCTCTACGAACGCGCCGGCATGCGCGCGGTGCGCCAGTTCAACAGCTATGCCAAAGTTCTGCGCCCCGGCATCGAACTGGGCACTGAAACGGTAACCGTTGAATAAAACTTCCCCGCATCCTGTCCGGCAGGCAGTCAATCCCGCCTGTCGGACAGCCGCGGGGTCACCCGGATGATCCAACTTTCTTTGAAATGCGGGCCTGATAGGGTGCCGATTCCCTGTGTTATACTTGCCAGCATTAATCTAAGAAAACGAGGATGCGAAAAACATGACAATCCGGGCACTTATCTTTGACATGGGCGGTGTCCTCCTGCGCACCGAAGACCACCAACCCCGCCTCAAACTATCAGGCGATCTGGGAATTGATTATGATGGCCTGATGAAACTGGCCTTTGGCGGCGAATCAGCCCGGCGGGCTACCATCGGTGAAATTACCGAAGAAGAGCACTGGGAAATTGTCCGCCAGCAGATCAAGAAATCTCCGGCCGAAATGGCCGCCTGGTGTGAGCAGTTCTGGACGGCTGATAAGCACGACACTGAACTGATTCAATTTATTGGCAATTTACGCTCCCGGCTCCGCACCGGCCTGCTCAGCAACGCCTGGTCGGGTGCCCGTTCAGCCATCACCCGCCGTTTCCCCGGCACCCTGGATGTCTTTGACGTGACCATCTTCTCAGCAGAAGTGGGCATGGCCAAACCCGATGCCACCATTTATCACCACATCCTCAAGCTGATGGATGTTGAACCCCACGAAGCGATCTTTGTGGATGACTTTATTGAAAACATCCAGGCTGCCCGGCAATTGGGCATGGTAGGTGTTCATTTCCATGATTCGCTGCAGGCTCGCCAGGATGTGATTGCTGCACTGAATCGTTGATCGGACTAGTGTGAAGCTTTTCATAAAAATTTCCTTGTTTTTCCGTCAGACGTTCCAGTTTGGACAACCGGCGCGTCTGTTTTTGCTGGCGACCATCATCGATGGCACCATTTACAGCGCCTGGTCGCTCTTCTTCAATTTCTTCATTCTAAGCCGCGGCTATGATCAGACCTTTCTGGGGATGGTGAACGCCGCCCCTTCGTTTGCTGCGCTGGTGCTGGGCATTCCCCTCGGCATGCTCTCTGACCGGCTGGGCCGCCGCCGGGCCATGCTGCTGGGCCTGCTGATTTACTCACTGGGGGCTCTTGGGCAGCTCCTCGCCCCTGGTCGGTCCCTGCTGCTGTTAGCCAGCCTGACAGCTGGTACAGGGAACACGCTGTATTATCTGAGCCAGGCACCCTTTATGATGAAGGCCTCTACCCCACAGAACCGGGCCATGCTCTTCAGCCTGAATTTCGGTCTGATTACCCTGGCCGGCGCGCTGGGCAGTATTCTGGCGGGCTCGCTGCCGCCGGTGCTGGCGGCTGCCTTGCAGGTAGCTGAGAAGCACGTCTCCGTCTATCAGGCCATCCTCTTCGGCGCCGTAGCCATTGGCTCGCTTTCGCTGATCCCCATCTTTTTGATTCGCGAACCCGCTGACCCTCAGCCCACTGGCATCCAGCCTGAAAAGCAATCCATCCTCAAAGTCCTGCTGCGTCCGGTTGTACTCAAGCTCTTCATCCCTAACATCCTGATTGGCCTTGGTGCGGCGATTCTGATCCCGTATCAGAATATCTTTTTTGATGGTCGTTTCGGTACCTCGGCATCTGCGCTGGGACAGCTCTTTGGCGTCTCAGCCGTCCTCACCGGCATTGGCAGTGTCATTGGCCCCATCCTCGAGCGGCCCCTGGGCAGTAAAATCCGCACGGTGGTTCTCACTCAGGCGGGCAGCCTGGCTTTCCTGCTCCTGATGGGCTTTTCCCCTTATTTCTCCCTGGCGGTCGTTGGCTTTCTTGTCCGCGCAATGTTAATGAATATGGCCTCCCCGCTCTATACGGCCTTCTCAATGGAGCAAATTGAGCCCCACGATCAGGGCGCGGTCAATAGTCTGCTCAACATCTCGTGGACGGCAGGCTGGGCGGTTGGCCCAATCATTTCGGGCGTGGTGCAGCAGCGCTGGGGCTTTACGCCGCTCTTCGTTGCCACAGCTGTGCTCTACAGTCTTGCCATCCTTTTAACCTGGTGGTTCTTTGTCCGGCGGGCCCCGGTGCCAACAACTCAGCCCGCCCAGGCCTGAACGATGCCCGCTGCCCCCTTGCTGATTGGCGTGGTCTCCGATACCCATGTGCCCGACCGGGTGAATGCTCTGCACCCCGCGCTGATTCCAGCGCTGCAGGCCGCCGGCGTCAATCTGATTCTGCACGCTGGCGATATCTGCTCACCCGCTGTGTTGGATGCCCTTGCCCGGGTGGCCCCGGTTCGGGCGGTTTGTGGCAATCGTGACCTGGCCCTGGCTGCCCAGGTACCGCAGTTTGAACACTTTGATTTTCAGGGCGTTTCGACCGTACTGATGCATGGGCATGGATCCTGGAAGCAGTATTTCCTCGATAAACTTCACTACATCCTTGAAGGCGGGTACTCCGCGGCCCGCTACGAAGGCCTGGCGCTGCGCCTGGCGCCCGATGCCCGGTTGATCATTTTCGGGCATACCCACCGGGCGGTCAACCGCATGGTGGGGCACCAGCAGCTCTTCAATCCGGGCTCCGCGGCCTGCCCGCCGCCCGATGGCCGCCCGCCGACCTTTGGTCTGCTGCGCATTTCTGCCGGAACCGTGGCCGCCGAGATTGTCCCTTTGCATGGCGCCCATCGGGTAGGGCGGCGCTGGGTGGCCGATTAATTCACAAATTGGGTCTAAATTTTAAGAATCAACGCTTGACCTTGACGAAGTGCGTGTTATAATTACTGTTTGCGCGTACAGGCTCTGCACGCGATTTTTATGATGCTTGTCACTCGGTTCACTCTGCACACCAGGAGATGGGTATGCCTTCTGATTTTTCTGTAAAGTCCTACGCTCGTATTCCGGCAATCTTCAATATGCCCGATTTGATTGAGGTCCAACTGGATTCCTTTGTGCGCCTCAAGCAGGATGGATTAACGGATCTCTTCGATGAGATCTCCCCCATTGAGTCCTATAACAAGGGCATGAAGCTCTACTTCCCCGGCCGCTCCCCGGAAGCACAGCAGTGGGGCTTGCGTTACTGGTTCGGTGAACCCAAACACACCATGGATGAGTGTGTTGAACGTGACCTCACCTACGCCAGCCCGCTTTACGTGTCCGTCCTTTTGGCGGGTCCCGATGTCCCCGAACCAATCAAGCAGGACATCTTCCTGGGCGATTTCCCCGAAATGACCGACAAAGGCACGTTTATCATCAACGGCACCGAGCGCGTGGTGGTTTCACAGCTCATCCGCTCCCCGGGTGTCTATTTTGAAGCCCCCCTCGATCGCTCCACCGGTCACCGCCTGGCAATGGCCAAGCTCATCCCCGACCGCGGCGCCTGGATGGAATTTGAAACCCGCAAGAACGATTACATCATCTTAAAGTTCAACCGCAAGCGCACTGTGCCGATCACCATTTTCCTGCGCGCTCTGGCGGCTGTGAGCGATGGCCTTGCCGATTCTCCGCTGAAGAACGGCACCGATGAAGAACTCCTCGCGCTGTTTGCCGATGTAGATAACAACCCCGACCGCATGTTCATCACCTCAACCCTGCGCCAGGAACCCGTCTGGGACCCGCAGCAGGGCTCGGTTGCCCAGGCTGCGCTGATCGAATTCTTCAAGCGCATGCGCCCCGGCGATCCCGCCACCCTTGATAATGCCCGCACATTCATCGAAGAACAACTCTTTGACCAGCGCCATTATGACCTGGAGCGGGTGGGCCGCTACAAGCTCAATCAAAAGCTCGACCTCATGGATCGCATTCCGGTCTCGCACCGCAATGTCACTGCCTGGGATGTCGTTTACCTCGTCCGCCGCATGATTCTGATCAACAACGAGCGTGAGGACAAAGATGATATTGACCACCTCGGCAACCGCCGCGTCAAGACTGTTGGCGAACTGATTCAGAATAAACTGCGCATTGGCCTGCGCCGTATGGAACGCGTCATTAAAGAGCGCATGTCCATTCGTGACCAGGAAAATCTCTCCCCGGTCAGCCTCATTAACATCCGCCCGGTGGTTGCCGCCATGCGTGAGTTCTTCGGCTCCAGCCAGCTCTCCCAGTTCATGGATCAGACCAACCCGCTGGCAGAACTGCGCCACAAGCGCACCCTCTCGGCCCTCGGCCCTGGCGGTCTGCGCCGCGAGCGCGCTGGCTTCGATGTCCGTGACGTACACCACTCACACTATGGCCGCATCTGCCCCATTGAAACTCCTGAAGGCCCGAACATCGGTCTGATTGGCCGTCTGGCCTCTTTTGCTCGCGTCAACGAATACGGCTTCATCGAAACCCCCTATCGCCGTGTCATCAAGACCCTGAGCTGCACCGACCCGCGTCTGGTTGACCGCATGGTTCGCGAGAACCTGGCCGACCCCGACACCGGCGAAGTGATTGTCAAGCAGGGCGAGCGCATCACCGCCGAGCAGCTTCCGGCCATTGCCAAACTGAACCGGGCTTCCATTTTCGTTACCCCCTTCGTCTCTGATGATGTGGAATACCTCTCGGCCGACGCCGAAGACAAATTTGTCATCGCCCAGGCCAACACCCCGCTCAACGCCCACAGCGAATTTGATGTCGAGCGCATCTCCTGCCGCCACCACTCAGACTTCATCATCTCCAGTATTGAAGGCGTCAATTACATGGACATTGCCCCGCATCAGGTTGTGGGCATCAGCGCTGCTTTGATCCCCTTCCTGGAACACGACGACGCCAACCGCGCCCTCATGGGCTCCAACATGATGACCCAGGCCGTCCCGCTGATTAACCCCGACGTGCCCATGGTCTCCACCGGCATGGAAGGCTTTGCCGCCCTCGATTCGGGCCAGGTGCTCATTGCTGAAGAAGATGGCGAAGTCGTCTCGGTCACCGGCCGCGAAATCATGGTCCGCAGCGCCAATGGCCTGCGTACATACACCCTGCGCAAATACCAGCGCTCCAATCAATCCACCTGTATTGATCAGCGCCCCGCAGTCACCAAGGGCCAGATCGTGCATCGGGGCGATGTGCTGGCCGATTCCTCCTCAACGGTAGCCGGTAACCTGGCCCTGGGTCAGAATGTCACCGTAGCCTTCGTCTCCTGGGAAGGCGGCAACTTTGAAGACGCCATCCTCATCTCTGAAGAACTGGTTCAGGATGACTGCTTCACCTCTGTTCATATTGAAAAATATGAAGTCGAAGCCCGTGACACCAAGCTGGGCCCTGAAGAAATCACCCGTGATATTCCCAATGTCGGTGAAGAAGCCATCAAAGACCTGGATGAGCAGGGTATCATCCGCATTGGCGCCGAAGTTGGCCCCAATGACATCCTGGTCGGAAAAATCACCCCCAAAGGCGAAAAAGAACTGACCCCCGAAGAACGCCTGCTGCGCGCCATCTTCGGCGAGAAATCCCGTGATGTCAAAGACACCTCCCTGCGCATGCCCCACGGCGAGCGCGGCATCGTAGTTGATGTCAAAGTCTTCACCCGCGAAGACAGCGTTGACCTCTCTGCCGGCGTAGATACCATGGTGCGCGTCTCGGTTGCACAGCGCCGCAAAATTGCCGCTGGCGATAAGATGGCGGGCCGCCATGGTAACAAGGGTGTGGTCTCTCGCGTCGTCCCGGTTGAAGATATGCCTTTCCTTGAAGACGGCACCCCTGTGGGTATCATCCTCAACCCATTGGGCGTACCGGGCCGTATGAACATCGGCCAGGTATTGGAAACTCACCTGGGCTGGGCCGCCAAGCGGATGGGCTTCCGGGCCATTACCCCCGTCTTTGACGGCGCCAATGAACTCGAAATTGAAGCTGAATTATCGCGTGCCTGGCTCATGGATTATGCCTGGCGCTTCGTCTCCGACCAGGCCTGGGAATGGCTGAACAGCCAATCTTACGACCCCGCAAACATTCGTGATGACGAAGAGGTTCGCCTGCTCTTCCTGGAACAGTGGCTTGGCAGTAAAGGCTACGACGTGGCGCAATTGGTCAGTGATGCCCATTATGCCCGTCGCAGCACCCTCACCGAGTGGCTTCGTGACCAGGGCTACGAACCGAATAATTACCTTAATTTTGAAGAAACCTCCTACATCGGCATGCCCCAATACTTGGAGGTTGACCAGCGCGTGGTAACCCTCTGCCTGCGGCTCTGGCTTGCCCACCGCGACGAAGATGTGACCGACGTTGCCGATGCCGACCTGCGCACCCGCGCCGAAGCCCACACCCGTGAAACCGGCATCCCCATGCCCATCATCGGCAAACAGGCCCTGCGCGATGGCAAGACCGGCCTGCTTTTTGACCAGCCTGTTACCGTTGGCGTGATGACCATGCTCAAGCTGCATCACCTGGTTGAAGACAAGGTCCATGCCCGCTCCACTGGCCCATACAGCCTCGTCACCCAGCAGCCGCTCGGCGGCAAGGCCCAATTTGGCGGCCAGCGCTTCGGCGAAATGGAAGTCTGGGCGCTCGAAGCTTACGGCGCCTCTTACACCCTGCAGGAAATGCTCACCGTCAAATCGGACGATGTGCAGGGCCGTGTGGCTGCTTACGAAGCCATTGTCAAGGGCGATCCGCTGGAAGAACCCAGCCTGCCCGCCTCCTTCCGGGTGCTGGTCAAAGAACTGCAAAGCCTCGGCCTGGCCGTTGAAGCCGTGATGGACTCAGGCGAAGTCATCCGCTTTGGCAAGGACGAAGAGCGCGCCCGCCCACCCAAAATGGAAACCGGGCTGCTCGGACTGGGCGAAGATCTGGAGGAACTGATATAAGCTTGACGCTGATTTTTGCCCGTGATATAATCGCCTTTCGTTGCCCTTGTGATTAGGGTTGCAAGCATGCCGCCCTACACCGTTGTTCAAACGGAGGCCATCATTGCAAGCGATGGCCTTCCTTGTTGGAAGCAAAACAGAACCATTTAGATATTTTTTTCGGAGGCTAGAAGGTGCCCACAATCAACCAATTGATTCGCAAAGGTCGTCAGACTCGCCGGGCTAAGAGCAAATCGCCAGCGCTGCAATACACGTTCAACTCGTCCAAGCAGCGCCGCACCCGCCAGGCCCAGGGAGCGCCGATGAAGCGTGGGGTTTGTACGGTTGTCCGTACCACCACCCCCACGAAACCGAACTCCGCGCTGCGCAAGATTGCCCGTGTTCGCTTGAGCAACGGCATCGAAGTCACGGCGTACATCCCCGGCGAAGGTCATTCGCTGCAGGAGCACTCGGTTGTGATGGTCCGCGGCGGTCGTGTTAAAGACCTGCCCGGTGTTCGCTATCACATTGTGCGCGGCACGCTGGATACCACCGGCGTTGCCAAACGCATGCAAAGTCGCTCAAAATATGGCGCCAAGCGCCCTAAGAAATAATTCGAATTTAGTCTGTACGGAGAAATTTAATGCGTCGTACGAAACCAGAACCACGGGAAATTCAACCCGACATCCGCTACCATAACTCTTATGTGTCGCAACTGATCCATCACATGCTGCAGAGCGGTAAGAAATCCACCGCTGTTGGCATCATGTATGATGCCCTCGACATTATTCAGGAAAAGACCGGCAAGCACCCCATTGAAGTGCTCGAAACTGCCCTGAAAAATGTTGGCCCCATCATGGAAGTGCGCCCGCGGCGCGTGGGTGGCGCCACCTACCAGGTTCCCATGGAAGTTCCCATGGAACGCCGCATAGCGCTTTCTATGCGCTGGGTACTGGATGCAGCGCGCTCTCGCAGCGGCAAATCCTTTGCCGAAAAACTGTCGGGTGAATTGATGGATGCAGCCGCTAATCAGGGCTCTGCCGTCCGCAAACGCGAAGAAACCCACAAAATGGCAGAGGCCAACCGCGCCTTCTCCCATTACCGCATGTAGGACACAGACGAGGAACTTGCACCGGGTGCCCTATGACCGACTTTCCGTTAGAGCGATACCGCAATATTGGCATCATAGCCCATATTGACGCTGGTAAAACAACCACTACCGAGCGGATCTTATTCTATACCGGCAAGACGTATCGCATTGGATCGGTCGACGACGGCACCACCGTCACAGACTGGATGCCCCAGGAGCGTGAACGCGGTATTACAATCGTTTCCGCGGCGGTAACAGCCGAATGGAAAGACCACCTGATCAACGTCATTGATACCCCCGGACATATCGACTTCACCGCAGAGGTGCAGCGATGTTTGCGGGTGCTGGATGGCGGTGTGGTGGTTTTTGATGCGGTTCAGGGTGTGGAACCTCAAAGCGAAACCGTCTGGCGACAGGCCGATCGCTACCAGGTGCCGCGCATCTGCTTTGTCAATAAAATGGACCGCGTTGGCGCCTCCTTTGAAATGACAGTGGAAAGCATCCGCACCCGCCTGGGTGCCCATGCCATCCCCATGCAGCTCCCCATCGGCAGCGAAGCCAACTTCAACGGCGTGATTGACCTGCTGACCATGCAGGCCATCTACTGGTCGGGTGACATGGGCCGAGACATGATCTGTGGCCCAATCCCCGCCGAACTGCTCGCTGAAGCTGAAATGCACCGTGCTGATTTGGTGGAGCGCGCCGCCGAATTAGACGACCACCTGATGGTCAAGTTCCTGGATGGTCACGAAATCTCACTGGACGAACTCAAGGCCGGACTGCGCCGCATCGTCATCGAAAACCGCGCCACCCTGGTCTACTGTGGTTCATCTCTGCGTAATAAAGGCGTTCAGCCCATATTGGATGCCGTTGTAGATTTCCTGCCCTCCCCATTAGACATCCCCCCGGTTTTTGGAAAAGACCCCAACAAAGATACTGAAGTCGAGCGTCATCCCGATCCCTCCGAACCGTTATCGGCGCTGGTCTTCAAAATCGTCACCGATGCTTACATGGGCCGCCTGGCCTATTTCCGGGTTTATTCCGGCAAAATCACTCAGGGTACCATGGTCTATAACAGCCGCACCGGCAAGCGCGAACGCATTGGACGCCTCATCCGGATGTATGCCGACCGGCGCGAAGATATCTCCGAAGTCTTCGCCGGCGACATTGCTGCTGTTCTCGGCCTCAAAGACAGCTTTACTGGCGATACCCTGTGCGATCAGCACAGCCCCATTGTGCTGGAAACCATCCAGTTCCCCGAACCGGTCATCTCAATCGCGGTGGAACCCAAAACCACTGCCGATCAGGATAGGATGGCCGAAGCGCTGCGCCGCCTGTCAGATGAAGACCCCACCTTCCGTGTCAACACGGATGAAAATACTGGCCAAACCATCATCCGCGGCATGGGCGAACTGCACCTCGATGTCCTGGTAGATCGCATGATGCGAGAATTCCGCGTTCAGGCAAATGTGGGCCGCCCGCGGGTCTCCTATCGTGAAACCATCTCCCAACCTGTGCTCAAGGTTGATTATCGCTATGTCCGCCAGACGGGCGGGCGCGGCCAATACGGCCACGTGGTCGTCAAGATGGAACCCACCGAGCGCGGCGCTGGCATCGTCTTTGAAAATAAAATTGTGGGTGGTACTATTCCGCAGGAATACATCCCTGCAGTCGAAAAAGGCGTTCGCGAAGCCGCCGACAGCGGCGTGCTGGCTGGCAATCCGGTTACCGACATCAAAGTCACCCTGATTGACGGCTCTTTCCACGAAGTGGACTCCAGCGAAATGGCCTTCAAAATGGCCGCCATTTTCGCCTTCCGTGAAGGCATCGAACGCGGCAAGCCGGTCTTACTCGAGCCCATCATGCACGTGGAACTCGTCATGCCAGAAGAATTTTTGGGCGACGTGCTGGGGCAGGTGAGTGCCCGCCGCGCCCTGATCCAGGGCGTTGAAATGCGCCCCGGCAATGCCCAGGCCATTCGAGCCCTGGCGCCTCTGGCAGAACTGTTCGGCTATGCCACCGAGCTGCGCTCGGCCACTCAGGGCCGCGGTGTCTTCTCGATGGAATTTGATCACTATGCGCCCGTGCCAACACAGGTCGCTGAAAAAATATTAAACCAGTAATTCATTCATCGGGCAACCGGTGAAACCTCGAAACGCAATTTTTGTAAGGAGAGTGAGAGCATGGCGAAGCAGAAGTTTGATCGATCGAAGCCGCACCTGAACGTGGGAACGATGGGTCACATTGACCACGGGAAGACGACGTTGACGGCAGCGATCACGAAATATTGTGCGTTCACAGGGTCGGCGGAATTTCGGGCGTATGATCAGATCGACAATGCGCCGGAAGAGAAAGCCCGCGGCATCACGATCAACATTTCGCACGTCGAATATCAGACGGCGAACCGGCACTATGCGCATGTGGACATGCCGGGTCACCGCGACTATATCAAGAACATGATCACCGGTGCGGCGCAGGTAGATGGCGCCATTCTGGTGGTAGCAGCCCCCGATGGCCCCATGCCGCAGACACGCGAGCACGTGCTGCTGGCCCGCCAGGTAGAAGTGCCCTCGATCGTCGTCTTCCTGAACAAGGTTGACATGATGGACGATCCGGAACTGCTGGAGCTGGTGGAGATGGAACTGCGGGAAATGCTGAGTGGCTATGGCTTCCCGGGTGATGAGACCCCGATTGTGCGTGGCAGCGCCCTGAAAGCGTTGGAGAGCACCTCGACGGATCCGGATGCTCCCGAATACGCCTGCATCAAGCAGCTTTTGGAAGTGGTTGACAGCTACATTCCGGAGCCCCCGCGGGCGACCGACAGACCGTTCATGATGCCGGTCGAGGATGTGTTCTCGATCAAGGGTCGTGGTACGGTAGTGACGGGTCGTGTCGATCGTGGCCGGATCAAGGTTGGCGAAGCGGTTGAGATCGTGGGCCTGCGCGAGAAAAGCATGAACTCGGTATGCACGGGCGTGGAAATGTTCCATAAACTGCTGGATGAAGGCATGGCGGGCGACAATTTGGGCCTGCTGCTGCGCGGCATTGAGCGGACGGATGTGGAGCGCGGCATGGTTGTAGCCAAGCCGGGCAGCATCACCCCGCACCGCAAGTTCCTGGCGAACGTGTACGTGTTGAAGAAAGACGAAGGCGGACGCCACAAGCCCTTCTTCACCGGCTATCGCCCGCAGTTCTACATCCGGACAATGGATGTGACCGGCAACATTGCCCTGCAACCCGGCGTTGAAATGGTTATGCCCGGCGACAACACCACCATGGAAGTTGAACTGATTGTTGCCGTAGCCCTCGAGCAGGGCTCCAAGTTCGCCATCCGCGAAGGCGGCCTCACCGTCGGCGCTGGCGTCATTACCAAAATTCTGGACTAATAGAGAGAGAAAATGGCAAAGCAACGGATTCGCATTCGTCTCAAGGCGTATGACCACCGCGTGCTCGATCAGAGCGCCAAGCGGATTGTTGAAACGGCTGAACGCAGCGGCGCTCGTGTTGTTGGCCCCGTGCCCCTGCCCACCAAGCTGGAAAAATTCACTGTTCGTCGCTCTTCGTTTATCGACAAAGACTCCCACGAACACTTCGAGATCCGCACCCACAATCGTCTGATTGACGTGCTGGAACCCGATTCCAAAACGATCGACATGCTCATGCGGCTCAACCTGCCCGCGGGCGTCGATATCGAAATCAAAATCTAAACGCACTTTGCTTTGGTCGGTGCGGTGAGAACCGCTGCCGCCACAACATTCTCTCTGTTTTTCATGTCGTAACGGCTTCAAACCCGTTACGACATGAAAAATGAATTTCAGGCAAACCCTGGCAAAACTGCCAGATTGCGGTATAATGGAACGGTTTGGCCTTCAAGCCAGACAAAAGACGGCGTAAGAGCCGGTTGGTTGGCGCACCACACAAAAACATCGTGCCGCCGCCAGCTTGCTGACTGCTCCGTGGTCCGAGATGATGCAGCCAAGCCCAGGCTGACAGTCTCGCCAAAGAATTACTCGAACAAAGGAGTGAACGGATGTTCAAAGGGCTGATTGGTAAGAAAATCGGCATGGCCCAGATTTTCGATGAGACAGGATTGGCAATCCCTGTCACTCTAATCGAAGCTGGGCCTTGCTACGTTACCCAGGTCCTCACCAACGAGCAGCATGGCTACTCGGCGGTGCAACTGGGTTTCGATGAGGTTAAACCCAAACGCATTACCTCAGGCGAACTGGGTCACCTCAAGCGCAGCGGCCTCAACCTGCCGCCTCTCCGTTTCCTGCGTGAATTCCGCGCCAAAAACGTGGAACTCAACGCCGGAGATACGGTTACAGTGGGCGTCTTTACCGTGGGCGATCATGTCGATGTGATGGGTGTCAGCAAAGGCCGGGGTTTCCAGGGCGGCGTTCGGCGCTATCACTTCCTGGGCGGCCCCAAGACGCACGGTCAATCTGACCGTCAGCGCTCTCCCGGGTCGCGCAGCTCCACAACGACCCCGGGTCGTGTCTTCAAAGGTGCGCGTGGCCCTGGTCATATGGGCGATGACAAGGTCACTGCGCAGAACCTTAAAGTTGTACTGGTGGACCCCGAACGGAACGTCATCGGCGTCCGCGGTTCGGTCCCCGGCTCGCGTGGCGGGCTGGTCATCATCCGCGAAGCGCGGAAGTCCTGATCTGGGCCAGCCTGATGAAGGAGCAAGCGACTATGTTAGTGGATGTTTTCAACATGGAAGGCCAGAAGGTCAGCACGGTGGAATTACCGGGCTCGATCTTTGAGGCCCCGATTGATGTGGCCTTGATGCACCAGGCCTACACTCGCCAGATGGCGAATGCCCGCCTGGGCACCCACGACACCAAAACCCGCAGTGAAGTCTCGGGCGGCGGCCGCAAACCCTGGAAACAAAAGGGTACCGGACGCGCTCGCCAGGGCTCCATCCGCGCCCCGCACTGGAAGGGCGGTGGTGGTGTTCACACCCCCCATCCCCACGGTTACACGCTGGCCATGCCCCGCAAAATGCGCCAGGCGGCCCTGCGCTCCGCACTGACCGTCAAAGCCAGCGAAGCGGCGATTATTGTCGTGGACGAACTCAAACTGGCTGAACCCAAGACCCGCCTGATGGCCAAAGCCCTCAACGGTCTTGCTGGCGCAGACAGCGTCCTCATTCTCATCCCCGATAAGGCCGGTTACGCAGATGTGATCCGCTCCAGCAATAACCTGCCCGAAGCGAAGATTCTCCTGGCCAATTACCTCAATATCCGCGACCTCCTCAGCTACGATCGCATCGTTCTGCCCATGGCCGCCATTGATATTCTGGTCGCGAATCTGGGATAAGGTAGGAGAGAGAACAATGACTACTATTTATGATATTCTCCGCCGCCCCCTGGTTACTGAAAAAACCAACTATCAACACACCCGCCTGCACCAGTATGCGTTTGAAGTGGCCGACAACGCCACCCGCACCATGGTCAAAGACGCGGTAGAAAAAATCTTCGACGTGACCGTCCTGCGTGTCAACATCATCAACGTGCCTGCCAAACAGGCCCGCCGCGCCCGCAGCCGCCGTGTCGCCATCCGCCAGGCCGCCTTCAAAAAAGCCATCATCACCCTGGCGCCCGAAGATCGCATTGCAATTTTCGAAGGGGTTGAATAATGGCTATCAAAGTCTACAAACCCACAACCCCCGGTCGGCGTGGCATGACCGGCTACTCGTTCGATGAAATCACCAAAGATAAACCCGAACGCTCCCTGATCGTCCTGCGCACCGCCCACTCCGGGCGCAATGCCCAGGGTCGCATCACCGTGCGGCACCAGGGTGGCGGCAGCCGCCGCTACATCCGTCTGGTTGATTTCAAACGCAGCAAACTCAACATCCCCGCCAAAGTTGCCGCCATTGAGTATGACCCCAACCGCACCGCCCGTCTGGCTCTGCTCGTCTATGCCGACGGCGAAAAACGCTACATCGTCGCCCCCCAGGGCCTCAAAGTAGGCGATACCGTCCTTTCCGGCCCCAACGCCGAAATTCGCCCCGGTAACTGCCTGCCCATCGCCAACATCCCCGTTGGTACCCTGGTGCACAATATTGAGCTCAAAGAAGGCCGCGGTGGGCAGCTCGCCCGCTCCGCAGGCACTGCGGCTCAACTCCTGGCCAAAGAAGGCGATTACGCCCAGCTCCGCCTGCCCTCCGGTGAAGTCCGCATGGTTCGCCAGAGCTGCTACGCCACCATCGGCCAGGTCGGCAACCTCGAACACGGCAACATCAAACTTGGCAAGGCCGGTCGCAAGCGTCACATGGGCGTTCGCCCCACTGTCCGCGGCACCGCCATGTCCCCTCGCGACCACCCCCATGGTGGTGGTGAAGGCCGCCAGCCTACCGGCATGGCTGGCCCCAAGAGCCCGTGGGGCAAACCCACGCGTGGTTATCGCACGCGCCGTAACAAGACCACCGATAAGTTCATCGTGCGCCGCCGCACGACGACCAAGTAAGAAGGGACGAGGCTATGTCACGATCTTTGAAAAAGGGGCCGTACGTTGCCCCCAAGCTATTAAAGCGGATTGAAGCGATGAATACCCGCGGCGAAAAGAAGGTCATGCGCACCTGGAGCCGCGACAGCACCATCTTCCCTCAGATGGTGGGTCACACCATCGCTGTGCATGATGGCCGCCGCCATGTACCGATCTATATTACTGAAAATATGGTCGGCCACCGCCTGGGCGAATTTGCCCCCACGCGGCACTTCCGCGGCCACGCTTCCGAGAAATCGGGAAAGGGTAAGTAAGCCATGCCTGTGGATATTCGGGCTCGTTTGAGCAACTGTACTTTTTCGGCACAAAAAGTGCGCCTGGTCATCGACCTGGTGCGCGGCCGCCCGGCCACCGAGGCATTGAACACGCTCAAGTTCTTGAACAAGGGCATCTCTGCCCCCCTGTACAAGCTGCTGGCCTCGGCCGTAGCCAATGCAGAAGAGAACTTCGGCATCAGCCGTGACAACTTGTATGTGCACACCATCACCGCCGATGAAGCCCCCACCCGCAAGTGGCGCAAATTCGGCGCCCGCGGCCGCTTCAAGCCGGTCCTGCGACGGTCATCGCACATCAACGTTATTTTACGGGAACGTGAGTAGGAGCACCAGGAGATCGTATGGGTCGCAAAGTACATCCAATTGGTTTTCGTTTAGGTGTTCACCAGCCTTGGTCGGGTCGCTGGTACGCTGAAGGCAAAGATTACGCCGATCAGCTTCACCAGGACATCGCCATCCGCAAAATGATCCACGGAGAAGCGGAAAAAGCCGGCGTCTCGCGCGTCGAAATTGAACGCTCCTCGGGCAAAGTGCGCGTGGTTGTCCACACGGCCAAACCTGGCATCCTCATCGGTCGCAAAGGCGAGGCAGTCAAAAAGATCCGCCAGAACCTTGAAGCCATGACCGGTAAAAAGGTGGACCTGGAAATTGCTGAAATTAAGAACCCCGATACCGACGCCTACCTGGTTGCCGCCAACATCGCCAGCCAGATCCAGCGCCGTGTAGCCTACCGCCGGGCCATGAAGCGTGCCATCCAGCAGGCTCTCCGCCAGGGCGCCGAAGGCGTCAAAATCGAGGTTGCTGGCCGTCTCAGCGGCGCCGAAATGGCGCGCACCGTTGTGCTGCGCGAAGGTCGCGTCCCGCTGCAAACCATCCGTGCCAATATGGACTTTGCCCGTGCCGAAGCCCTGACCCAGTATGGTCAGATCGGCGTCAAAGTCTGGATCTACAAGGGCAAAGTGATCCACCAGGTGGAAGAGAAAGCCGAAGCCACCGAAGGTGTGTACGTCAGTGAATAACCCCAGGGCTTTTGCCCGGGATTGAAAGAGGTAGCTGCTATGTTGATGCCAAAACGTGTCAAGTGGCGTAAAGCAAGCCGTGGCCGGATGACGGGTAAGGCGCTGCGCGGTGCCGATCTCAACTATGGTGAATTTGGCCTCCAGGCCCTGGAACCCGGTTGGGTTTCTGCTCGCCAGATCGAAGCCGCCCGCCGTGCGCTCGTACGCGCCATGCGCCGCCACGGAAAGCTTTGGATCCGGATCTTCCCGGATAAACCCTACACCCACCGTCCACCCGAAACCCGTATGGGTAAAGGTAAAGGCGGCGTGGAGTACTGGGTGGCCGTCGTACGCCCCGGCCGCATCATGTTCGAAGTCGCGGGCATGCCCGCCGATGAGGCCATTGAGGCCCTGCGTCAGGCTTCCTTCAAGTTCTCCATCGATACCAAGGTTATCTCCCGCCATCAAGGGCCTTCAGGAGAACTGCAATGAAACTAGCCGAAATTCGCCTTTTGTCTATTGAAGAGCTGCACAATAAAGTGAACGATGCTCGCCAGGAACTGATGAACCTGCGCTTCCAGATCGTCTCCGGTCAGCTCACCGATACCAGCCGTCTTAAGCAAACCCGCCGCCTGATAGCGCAGTACGAAACCGTCTTGCGCGAACGTCAGCAGGCCAAGAAGTGAGGTAGAAGATGAATGAACGGCGTCGTTTGATTGGTGTAGTCACCAGCAACAAAATGATGAAGACGGTCGTGGTCGAAATCACTCGGACCTACCAGCACCCGCTGTATCGCAAGACTGTCCACTCTAACAAACGCATTAAGGCCCACGATGAACTTGGCTGCCAGATTGGCGACGAAGTGATCATCGTCGAGACTCGCCCCATCGCCAGCAGCACCCGCTTTGCCGTCGAAAAAATCGTCAAGCGCGAAGGCAAACTCCTGGTGGTGGATAGCGAAGTAGAAGGAGTCTAGCCATGATTCAACGCGAGTCTCGTCTCAAAGTCGCCGATAACACTGGCGCCCGCGAACTCCTGGTCTTCCACATCGTTGGCGGCTCCTATCACCGCTATGCCAACATTGGCGATGTGGTCATCGCAGCCGTCAAATCGGCTTCGCCCCAGGGCAGCGTAAAGAAAAGCGAAGTAGTCAAAGCTGTCATCGTCCGCTGCTCCAAAGAGTGGCGCCGCGAAGATGGCTCCACCATCCGCTTTGACGACAATGCGGCCGTCATCCTCGATGGCGATACCCAGAACCCCAAGGGTACCCGCATCTTTGGCCCCGTGGCGCGCGAACTGCGTGAAAAGGGCTTCATGAAGATCATATCCCTGGCCCCGGAAGTTCTGTAGGCCAGGCAGGAGCGAAGCATGAAAGTAAAGATTCGCAAAGGTGATACGGTCGTGATCATCTGCGGCCGTGAAGAAGACAAGGGCAAGCGCGGCGACGTCATCAAAGTGCTGCCCGACAGCCAGCGGCTGGTCGTGCAGGGCGTCAACGTCCGCACCAAGCATCAGCGGCAGGTGCAGTCGCAGGGCCGCACCATCAAACCGGGCAAGGTCCGCTTTGAGGCCCCCATCCACATTTCCAACGTCATGCTGGTCTGCCCCAAGTGCAGCAAGCCCACCCGCGTGGAAATCACCCGGACTGAAGACGGTAAAGCCCAGCGTGTTTGTAAAAAATGCGCTGCCACCCTGGAAGATTAAGGCCGCCGGGAGTGTAAATACTTATGAACAGAATGAAAGAACGGTACGATACAGAGGTTGTCCCCGCCCTCATGAAGGCGCTCAACCTGACCAACATCATGGAAGTGCCCCGCATTTCCAAAGTGGTGGTCAATATTGGCCTCGGTGAAGCAATGGACAACCCCAAAGCCCTCGAAGCCGCCAGCAGCGATGTCACCGCCATCACTGGCCAAAAGCCGGTCATCACCAAGGCCCGCAAAAGCATCGCTAACTTCAAGCTGCGCGAAGGCCGCGCCATTGGCGTTGCCGTCACCCTGCGTGGTGAACGGATGTGGTCGTTCCTCGATCGCCTGATGAACATCGTCCTGCCGCGCGTGCGCGACTTCCGCGGTGTCTCATCCAAAGCTTTCGACGGCCGCGGCAACTACACCCTCGGCCTGCGCGAACAGATTATCTTCCCCGAAATTGAGTACGATAAGGTGGACCGCGTCCGCGGTATGGAAATCACCATCGTTACCACCGCCCGCACCGACGATCACGCAGCCACGCTGCTGAAACTGTTGGGCATGCCTTTCAGGAAGGACTAGTATGGCCAAGAAATGCATGGAATATCGTGAACAACGGCGAAAATTCGCCATTCAGGTTCGCAATCGCTGCCGCCGCTGTGGCCGCCCGCGTGGCTACATTCGACGGTTCGGTTTGTGCCGCATTTGCTTCCGTGAGCTTGCTCTGGAAGGCGAAATTCCCGGCGTGACGAAATCTTCCTGGTAATGCCAGGCCGGAGGTACGGAGCATGATTGTAAATGACCCTATTGCTGATATGTTGACCCGCATCCGGAATGGCATCCTCATTGGCCATGCCGTTGTGGCTATGCCCACTTCCAAAATCAAGGTGGAAATCGCCCGGATTTTGAAAGAGGAAGGCTACATCGATGGTTATGAGGTTGTGGAAGCCGAAGGCTCCATCATTGCCACGTTGCGGATCCGGTTAAAGTACGTGGGCGAACGCCGACAGCGCCAACCAGTCATCACTGGCCTGGAACGCATCAGCCGCCCCGGACGCCGGGTGTACACCCCTAAACAGGAAATCCCCTGGGTTCTCTCTGGGATGGGCATTGCCATCCTCTCGACCCCCAAGGGCATTATGACCGGCCAGCGCGCTCGCCAACTTGGTGTTGGTGGCGAAATCCTGTGCAAGGTCTGGTAGGAGGAAGGCGATGTCTCGAGTAGGTCGCTCTCCCATCACGCTGCCAGCCGGCGTGCAAGTGGATATTCAAGGGACACAGGTTAGCGTCAAAGGCCCCAAAGGCTCCCTGCAACGCAGCTTCTCACCGGTCGTCTCTTTTGAGCTGGAAAATGGCCAGATCCTGGTCCAACGCAAAAATGATGAACCCATGGTTCGCGCCCTGCATGGCACCTCCCGGGCCGTGCTGCAGAACATGGTCACTGGCGTTAGCACTGGTTTCACCAAAATTCTGGAAATCGACGGCGTGGGCTACCGCGCCGAAATGGATGGCCAGAAACTGGTTCTCTACCTGGGCTACTCCCACCCCGTTGTGGTTGAACCCCCAGATGGAATCAGCTTTGAGGTGGATACCAAAACCCGCCAGATCAAAGTCATGGGCCACAATGCCGAAACCGTCGGTCAGACTGCTGCCGACATTCGCATGATCCGCCCGCCGGAACCCTACAAGGGCAAGGGCGTGCATTATCTTGGTGAACGCATCCGCCGCAAGGCCGGTAAAGCCGGTAAAGGCAAGGGCGGGAAGAAGTAAGTGAGGTCGAATGTCTAAGTTATCTCGTGCTGAAGCAAGACAACGACGACACGAGCACGTCCGCAAGTTCGTGTTCGGTACACCTGATCGCCCCCGGCTGAATGTTTTTCGCAGCACGGCGGAAATTTACGCTCAGGTAATCGATGACGAAGCCGGGATCACGCTGGCCGCTGCGTCCAGCATTGATCACGAGCTGCGTGAGAAAATTGCAGGCCTGAAAAAGATTGACCAGGCCCGCGAAGTGGGCAAACTGGTGGCGCAGCGCGCCATCGAAAAAGGCGTCAAACAGGTTGTCTTTGACCGCGGCGGTTTCAAGTATATTGGCCGTGTCAAAGCCCTTGCCGATGCCGCCCGCGAAGTCGGGTTGGATTTCTAGCCAGCGTATATAGAGAGGCCTGAAACCATGGATATGATCGATACCCAAAACTTAGAGCAGCAGTACGACGAACGCGTCATCGAAATCGCGCGTGTGGCCAAAGTCGTCAAAGGCGGTCGCCGCTTCCAATTCCGCGTCACCGTCGTCATTGGCGACAATAACGGCCAGGTTGGCATCGGCATTGGCAAAGCAAACGCCGTCCCCGATGCCATGCGCAAAGCGACTGACCACGCCCACAAAAACATGCACCGCGTCATGGTGATGGGAACTACCATCCCCCACGAGGTCACCGGTAAAGTTGGCGGCGCCATCGTTCTGCTCAAACCCGCTTCTGCGGGTACCGGCGTCATCGCGGCTGGCGGCGTTCGCGCCGTCCTCGAAGCCGCTGGCGTTCGCGACATCTTGACCAAATGCCTGGGTGGCAGCAATACGCTCAACGTTGTTCTGGCAACCTTTGCGGCCCTCGAACAACTCAAATCGCCGGAACAGGAAGCTGCCCGGCGCGGCAAACCCGTGAGCGAAGTGACACCCTTCTGGCAGAGGAGGAAGAATGCCTGAACAGACCCCCAAAATGCTGCGCATCACCCTCGTGAAGAGCGGCATCGGATACTCTGAACGGCATAAGGCAACGCTGCGCGCCCTGGGCCTGCGGCGGCTGCATCAGACCGTTGTCCATATGGATTGCCCCGCGCTGCAAGGTATGCTGCGCAAGGTTAACCATCTGATCACAATTGAGGAACAGGTAGAGCAATGAAACTCAATGACTTAATGCCCAATGAAGGCGCCACACACGTGCGCAAGCGCGTAGGGCATGGCATCTCGGCTGGTCAGGGTAAAACCTCCGGCCGTGGTACCAAAGGCCAGGCCTCCCGCACCGGCACGCAGGGCAAGCTCTATCGCCAGGGCGGCAACCTGCCCATCTACCGCCGCCTGCCCTTCATCCGTGGCGAGGGCTTCACCCCCCCGCACCGTGTCGACTTCAACGAAGTCAACCTGGAACAGCTCGAACGCTTTGCCGCCAACACCGAGGTAACCCCTGAACTGCTGGCTGAAGCCCATATGCTGCACCAGCCCAAGAATCCGGTGGCGCTCCTGGGTCGTGGGGAAGTCAATGTCCCCCTCACCGTTCGCGTCCATCGCATCAGCAAAAGCGCCAAGGCCAAAATTGAGGCTGCTGGCGGCAAAGTGGAACTGATCGCCTAGTTCGATCAATAAGGAGACCCAGGCATGAAGCGGTCAGCATGGCGTTACTTATGGAAGTCTGAGGATATTCGCAAGAAAATCCTCATCACCCTCTTGCTGCTTGCCATCTTCCGGCTTGCAGCCAATATCCCGGTGCCCGGCATCAACACCGCGGTGATTGCCAGCGTCTTTCAGCAATCCGGCGCAGCGGGAACGCTCCTGAACCTGCTGGATCTGCTCGCGGGCGGAACCATGTCCAAATTCTCTATCCTGGCGATGGGCGTCTACCCCTACATCACCGCTCAGATTATTCTGCAGCTCCTGATGCCCATCATCCCCGCCCTCGAGCGCAAGTTCAAAGACAACCCGCGCGAAGGCCGCCAGTGGATGGAACGCTGGACCATTATTGGCACCATTCCCATGGCGCTGCTCTCAGCCGTTGGTCAGATCAACATCTTCAACAGCATGGCTGCAACGAGCAATGTCAGCATCTTTACCTTTACTGATGGCTGGAACCTCCCAACCTTTGCAGTTGTGGCCACGATGGTCGCCGGAACCATGTTCGGCGTCTGGATTGGTCAGCTCATCTCTGAGTTTGGCATTCCCAACCAGGGCCTCTCACTGGTCATCTTTGCCGGCATCGTCTCCCGCATCCCCGCCAATCTGGTGGGCCTGCTCAGCGATAAAACCTACTGGTGGCTGATCTTCGTTGTGCTGGCTATCCTGGTTCTGACGATCTTTGCAATCGTCTTTGTCACCCAGGGCCGCCGCAATGTACCGGTCATGTTCCCGGGCCGCCGCATGGGCGCCCGCATGTCCATGCCCGTCAAGAGCAGCCTGCCGCTCATGGTCAACATGGCCGGCATGATCCCGCTCATCTTTGCCCAGTCGCTGCTCACCTTCCCGGCCATCATCGCCAGCTTCCTTTACAACTCAAAGACTGAATGGCTGGCCAAACTTGCCCAGGGCGTGTACAACACCTTTAGCGGCGAGGGTGTCATCTATGCAGTGCTCTATTTCTTAATGGTTGTCGCCTTCACCTTCTTCTACACTGACGTGCTCTTCACGCAGCAGAACTATGGCGATAACCTCAAGAAACAGGGCGCTCGTATCATGGGTGTCGTTCCCGGTGAACCCACCCAGCGTTATCTCACCAAAGTTCAGCGCCGCATCACCCTGCCCGGGGCCTTGTTCCTCGGCCTGATCGCAGTGCTGCCCTACATCTTGAACGCTGTCCTCCCAGCGGCAGCCCGCCAGGCGGGGTTGTTCCTCATCTCCGCGGCTGGCCTGCTCATCGTCGTCGGCGTTGTGCGTGATACTTTCACCATCATCGAAACCGAGCTCAAACTGCACGGTTACGACGAAAGCTTGATCCGAGGGTAAGACCATGGCGCGTACCATCGTACTGCTGGGGCCTCCGGGCGCCGGCAAAGGCACACAGGCTGAAATCATCGCAGAAAAGTATGGACTGGCTCACATCTCGTCCGGCGATCTTTTCCGCGAAAACCTGAAACAGCAAACCGAACTGGGCAAAATGGCGCAGAGTTACATCAATCGGGGCGAACTCGTCCCCGATGATGTAACCATTGCCATGATCCGGGAGCGGCTTACCCGCCCCGATTGTGCCCAGGGTGTCCTCCTCGATGGTTTCCCCCGCACCCCCGCTCAGGCCGATGCCCTGGCCCTCATGCTCGCTGAACAGGGCGGGGCCGTGGACTGCGTCCCCTACATCTCCGTTCCGGCTGCCGTGCTCATCGAGCGCCTCAGCGGACGCTGGACCTGCCGCGCCGCCGGGCATGTCTATCACGAAAAGTTCAACCCCCCGCAGATGCCTGGCATCTGCGATGAAGACGGATCAGAACTCTATCAGCGTGATGACGACAAACCCGCCACCGTAGAGCGCCGCATCCACGTCTATATGGAACAAACCGCCCCCCTCATCGCCTACTACCGCCAGCGCAACCTGCTGGCAGAGGTAGATGGGCAGCAGCCTATTGAAGCTGTCACCACAGCCATGCTGGCGGCTATCGCCCCCAAAGCATAGGAAGCCTCACATGTCCTGGGACCGTCAGATCACCATCAAAACACCGCAAGAACTGGAAATCATGCGCGCGGCCGGGCGGATAAACGCCCAGGCGCTCGCCGCCGCCCGCGCCATTGCCCGCCCCGGTGTCACCACGGCTGATCTGAATGCGGCTGCTGAAGAAGTGCTGAACAAGCACGGCGTCATCTCGCCCTTTAAAAATTACCCCGGTCCGTATCCTTACCCGGCCAGTACCTGCATCAGCCTCAATGAGGAAATGGTGCACGGCATCCCGGGCAAGCGCAAACTGCGCGAAGGCGATATCGTTTCTATCGACTGTGGCAACACCTATGAAGGTTTTGTGGCCGATTCGGCCATCACCTTCGGTGTTGGTCAGGTCTCAGAAACCGCCCAGCGCCTGATAGACGCCACCGAAGCCGCCCTGTATGCTGGCATTGAACAGGCTCGCCCCGGCAACCGCCTCGGCGACATCTCTGCCGCCATTCAAAAAGTGGCCGAATCGCGTGGCTTCTTTGTCACCCGGGAATACACCGGACACGGGGTGGGGCGCCGCATGCACGAAGGCCCCCAGATCCCCAACTACGGCCTGCCCGGACGCGGCATGGCCCTCCAGGTCGGAATGACCCTGGCGCTGGAACCCATGCTGCTGGTCGGCACCCCCTATACCCGGGTGATGCCAGACCAGTGGACCGTTTCTTCTCGCGATGGCTCGCTGACCGCTCACCATGAGCACTCCGTCGCCATCACCGACAGTGGCCCCCTCATCCTTACCCAGGAATGAACCGCCACAGAGTCTGGACGAAATAAGCAACCAGCGGTATAATCTCCGCTTTGGCTGTCTTAACAGCAAGAGAATGAAGGAGCAATTGGAATGAAAGTTACATCATCAATTGGCAAGCGCTGCTCAAAGTGCAAGATCGTCAAACGATCTGGCAGATTATACGTAATCTGCGAAAACCCAAAACACAAGCAGCGACAAGGATAGGATAACATGGCGAGAATTGAAGGTATTGACCTCCCGCGCAACAAGCGCATTGATGTGGCCTTGACCTACCTGTTTGGCATTGGCCCCACCCGCTCCCGCCAGATCCTGGCGGCCACGCGTGTCGATCCCGCCATCCGCGTGAAAGACCTTCCCGAAGTGGACGTCAACTCACTGCGCGAATACATTGCAAAGAACTTCAAAATTGAAGGCGATTTGCGTCGCGAAGTGCAGATGAATATCAAGCGGCTGATCGAAATCGGCTGCTACCGTGGAATGCGCCATCGCCGCAACCTGCCGGCCCGCGGCCAGCGCACCCGCACCAACGCCCGTACCCGCAAAGGCCCCAAGAAGACTGTTGCCGGTCGCGGTCGTCGTCGCGGCGCTACCAAGAAGTAATTCTCTGCATTTCGGCGCAGGCCGGGTGGGGTTTCTCCTTCTTTTTACCCCGCGGCAGCCCGGCTTGCCCCGTTCGCAGAAGTTACCAGTGCCATTAGACTTTAAGATTTGTGAGGAAATATGGCTCAAAATGTCCGTTCAGCGAGGCGCACTACTACCGCCCGCAAAGTGAAGCGAACCCTGTCCTCGGCACAGGTTCATATCTACGCTTCTTTCAACAACACCATCGTCACGATCACCGACCTTCAAGGCAACACCGTCTGCTGGGCTAGCTCCGGCTCGGCGGGCTTCAAAGGCTCCCGCAAAAGCACGCCCTTCGCGGCGCGTCTCGCGGCTGAGCAGGCCATGAAGGCTGCCCAGGGTATGGGCATCCAGGAAGTGGAAATGATCGTCAAAGGCCCCGGCCCCGGCCGCGAAAGCGCCATCCGGGCTGTTCAGGCGGCAGGTGTCAAAGTGCGCGCTATCGCTGATATCACTCCGGTACCGCACAATGGCTGCCGGCCCCCCAAGAAACGCCGCGTCTAATCAACTAAAGAGAGGGAAGATATGGCGAAATATACTGGTCCGGCATGTAAACTCTGCCGGCGTGAAGGTGAAAAACTATTCCTCAAGGGCGAACGCTGCTTCAGCGTCAAATGCGCCTTTGAACGCCGTGGCTTTGCCCCCGGTCAGCATGGCCGCACAATGCAGTCACGCTCCGACCGCATCTCCGTCTACGGCACCCAGCTGCGCGCCAAACAAAAGGCCCGCCGCGTCTACAACGTCCTCGAGCGCCAGTTCAGCCGCTACTATGGCATGGCTCGCCGCATGCGCGGCGTCACCGGCCTTAACCTGCTGCAGACCCTGGAACTCCGCCTCGACAACGTGGTCTTCCGCATGGGCCTGGCCGAAAGCCGTGCCCACGCCCGCCAGCTGGTCAACCATGGTCACTTCCGCATCAACGGCGTCCGCGCCGACATCCCCTCGATGCTCGTGCGTCAGGGCGACGTGATTGCGGTTAGCGAAACAGCCCGCAAACTCACCTACTTCAAAGAACTGGCTGATGTGGCCGAAAAGCGCCTCTGCGCGCCCTGGTTGGAACGCGATCTCAAATCCCTGAGCGGACGCATCCTGCGCCTGCCCGAACGGGCCGAGATTGACGGCAACCTCAACGAACAGCTCATCGTTGAATACTACTCGCGGTAACCTGCGATGCAGTGCAACCCTCGGAAAGGGGTGAAACGTGTGTGCCTTGACTAATATGGTAACGCCAAAAATTGAACGGGAAGCAGAAGCCCGCAATTATGGCAAATTTGTCATTGGGCCTCTCGAACGAGGCTATGGTGCCACGCTCGGCAACGCGCTCCGGCGCGTCCTGCTCTCCTCACTGGAGGGCGCTGCGGTTACGTCCATGCGAATCACCGATGTGCTGCATGAATTCAGCGACATCCCCGGTGTTCGTGAAGACGTGGTTCAGGTCATGCTGCAGGTTAAGCAGCTTCGCCTGGTCCTTCATGATGTGGACAGCGCTCGCTTGCACCTCGACGTGCGCGGCGAAGGCACCGTAACCGCTGGCGACATCAAACTGCCCGCCGAAGTGGAACTGATCAACCCCGACCTCTACCTCTTCCAGGTAAATGACAGCCGCACCCGGCTCGAAATTGACCTGACCGTGGAACGTGGTCGTGGCTATTCTCCCGCGGGAGATCGCTCTGGCAAACTGCCAATTGGCGAACTGCCCGTGGACGCGATCTACAACCCCGTGCGCCGTGTCAACTATGTTGTCAGCTCCGCGCGCGTGGGTCAGAGCACCAACTACGATCGCCTCGTTCTCGAAATCTGGACCGATGGCGCCCTCTCCCCCGAGAAGGCCCTCAGCACAGCTTCGAAATATCTGGTGGATCACCTGCGCTTCATCTCGGGCGCCAGTGAAGATGTGTTGATTGCCGGCGTGGAAAAAGAAATCCCCGGCAGCCGTCTCACCAGTGAAGCCGCCGAAACCCCCATTGAAAACCTCGACCTCTCGGTCCGGGTCTTCAACTCCCTCAAGCGCACCGGCATCACCACCGTTGGCGATGTGCTGGAACTGCTTGAAAAGGGCAACGAGGCTGTCATGTCCATTCGCAATTTTGGCGAAAAGAGCCTCGAAGAACTGCGCGACAAAATGCGTGAAAAGGGCTTCCTGCCCGAAGATCAAGATACGGAGAGTAAGTAACTATGCGGCATCGTGTAGCTGGATATAAGATTTTTGGCGATAAAGACAAAGGCATTGGCATGCGCCGGACACTGCTCAAGCAGTTCTTCGCGCACGAACGCCTTCAGACCACCCGCGCCCGTGCCATGGCAATCCGCGGCGACGCAGAACGCCTGATCACCCTGGCGCGCAACAGCAGCAAAGGCACCGACATTGACAAGGTCAATGCCCGCCGCCTGGCTGCCTCCCGCCTCGGCGACGCCGAAGTGGTCAAGAAATTATTCGATGACATTGCGCCCCGCTTCAGCACCCGCCCAGGCGGCTATACGCGCATGTTCAAACTCGGCCCCCGCCAGGGCGACGCGGCCGAGATGGTCTTGCTGGAACTGGTTGACTGATCCAGCATCCCCGGCAGAGCGTTCAACTCTCCCCCGGGAAAACACAATGCCCAACTCGGGCATCGCACGTTACCAGATGATACTCGCCTACGACGGCGCCCAATTCCGCGGCTTTCAACGCCAGGGGAAGGCCCGCACCGTGCAGGCTGTGGTGGAAGCAGCCCTTCGCCAGCTTGGCTGGACGGGCCGCACCATCCTCTCTGCCGGACGGACCGATACGGGCGTCCATGCTTCAGGCCAGGTAATCGCCTGTGACCTCGCATGGACGCACTCCCCCCAGGAACTGGCCCGAGCCCTCAACGCCCACTTGCCGGAAGATGTGGCGGTGCGGTCGGTGCGGGTGGCTGATGTCGTTTTCCACCCCCGTTACGACGCAGTCAGCCGCACCTACCACTACCACCTCTTCAGCGAACCGGAGCGAACCCCCCTGCGTGAACGTTACGCCTGGCGGGTTTGGCCGCCCCTCAACGCTGATATCCTGCCAGTGGCCGCCAGCACCCTCGTCGGAACGCATGACTTTGCTGCCTTTGGCGCCCCCCAGAAACCGGGTGGGCCCACTGTGCGCCAGGTCTTTCGGGCCGAGTGGCTGGAAGAGGCCGGTGGCCTGCGGTTTGAAATCTGCGCCAATGCCTTCCTCTATCACATGGTGCGGCGGCTGGTTTACCTGCAAGTGCAGGCGGCCCAGCAGCGCATCACCATTGAGGAACTGGCCGCCGGAGTCCAAACCGCCAGCCCCCAAATGCCGGGCCTGGCTCCCCCACACGGACTAACCCTCGTGGAAGTGGCGTACGCCGCAGGTGAGTAAATCAAAATCATCGTCAGATACCTTGTCTGGAGAAGAGAACAGTGGACAAGACTTATGTTGTCAAAGGAACACCGGAACCGGAATGGGTCTTAATTGACGCCGCCGGTCAAAATCTGGGCCGGCTGGCTACAGAAATCGCCCGCCGCCTGATGGGCAAACACAAACCCACCTTTACCCCCGGTGCGGATTTGGGTGACATCGTGGTAGTCATCAATGCCCGCCATCTTGCGATCGCGCCCAAGCGCCTCGATACCAAGAACTACTACGCGCACTCCAACTTCCCCGGCGGTTTGCGCACCGTGGGCATGCGCGATCAAATGCGCACCTACCCCGATCGTGTCATTCGCGCCGCTGTTTGGGGCATGCTGCCTCATAATAACTGGGGCCGCCGGATGATGAAGCGCCTGCGCATCTTCGCAGAAGCGGAACACACCCACCAGGCTCAGTCTCCCAAGCCGGTTGCATAAAGGAGCGAGGAAAGATGTCGGTTCAATATTACGAAGGAATTGGCCGCCGCAAGGAAAGCACCGCCCGTGTCCGTCTGATGACGGGTACTGGCACCGTCACAGTCAACGATCATCCGGTTGAAGAATACTTCACCCGCATTGGCGATGTCGAAACCATCCTCAGCCCGCTGGCCGCTGCTGGCCAGGCCCGTGAATCGTTCGATATCACGGTTGTGGTGCGGGGTGGCGGCGTCACCGGTCAGACCGACTCGGTCTGCCTGGGGTTGGCTCGTGCACTGGTCAAGCTGAACGGCGACTTCGTTCCCATGCTGCGCAAAGAGGGTCTGCTGACCCGCGATGCCCGCATCAAGGAACGCAAGAAGCCTGGCCTCAAGCGCGCCCGCAAGGCCCCGACCTACACCAAGCGCTAAAGCTGGCTTTTGGGTCATTTGTAATCTGGCGATTAGCGATTGGCTGCCGTCCACCGGATGGGGCCAATTGCTAATCGTTGTTTAAGGGAATATACCATGCCATCTATCGATACACTTCTGACCATGCTGCAACTCGATCCGGCGCAAAACCTGGCGCTGATCCCGGCCGCCCGCCTGCAAGGCGCCCATGTCCCCCCGTTTCCCCCGGATATGCCCGCCGTGATCCTCAACCTGGATACGCCCCAACTCGCTGCCGCTGTTCAGGCCGCGCTGCTGGCTGTCTATCCGGCCAACTGGTCAATCCGCCTGGTGATCCGCGGTCAGGTAACCGAAATTGCCCTGTCTGACCTGCCGAATGCAGCTTTGGAAGATGGCGCTGCTCTGTACATCCCCGCTCTGGGTGAGGGCACCTCACTGGAAGCATTTCACGAGGTGGTTGCACACCTGCGTGCCCCCGATGGCTGCCCCTGGGATCGCAAGCAAACCCATGCCAGCCTGCGCCCCTACCTGTTGGAAGAAACCTACGAAGCTCTGGCTGCCCTCGATGCCGGTCAGGTTGATAAAATGGCCGAAGAATTTGGCGATCTGCTGCTTCAAATTGTCCTCCATGCCCAGGTTGCCAGCGAAGCAGGCACCTTCCGGCTCGCAGATATTCTGCAGGGCATAACCGCTAAGATTATTCGCCGTCATCCGCACGTTTTTGGCGATGTGCAGGTGGATGGGGTTGGTGGTGTGCTGGTCAACTGGGAACGGTTGAAAGCCGAGGAGCGCGCCGCCAATGGCGAGGCCGAAAAAGGCATGCTCGACAGCGTCCCCGTGGCCTTGCCCGCCCTGTCACTGGCTTACCAATATTCAGACCGTGCCGCCCGGGTTGGCTTTGATTGGGATAACATTGAGCCCGTGCGCCAGAAGGTGCTGGAAGAACTGGGCGAAATTGCCGACGCCCCCGATGCCGAGCACCGCGCTATGGAAGTTGGCGACTTGCTCTTTGCCGTGGTCAACCTGGCCCGCTGGTATCATGTGGATGCCGAAACCGTTCTGCGCGAAACCAGCCAGCGCTTCCGCCGCCGCTTTCAATACATCGAGCAGCAGGCCCGCAAATCCGGCCGGGCCCTCAACACCATGACACTGGCCGAAATGGACCTCTGGTGGGAAGAAGCCAAAACGCTGGAATAATATCTCTGTTGAGTTATAGCGCAAGTACTATAAAAATAATCAGGCGGTGCCGCGGCACCGCCTGATTGTGTTATAGGGTAAGACTTACAGTGTATACAGCTTGCCGTACTTATCACGCAGGTATTTAATGTAGGGACCTACCTGGAGGGGCCCGCCAGTAACCCGCTCCAGCAGCTCATTGGCCGTGAACTTACGCCCGTGCCGGTAAATATTCTCGCCCAGCCACGTGCGCAGGGTTTCAAACTGCCCCTGCTCAATTTCGCGGCTGATCTCCGGGTGGGCCTTCAGGGCCGCATCGTAGAACATCGCGCTCATAATATTGCCCAGCGTATATCCCTGGAAGGAGCCCCCGATGGTGCCGCCGTACCAGTGCACATCCTGCATCACGCCCAGCCGGTCATCCGGTGGGGTGATCCCCAGGTCCGTGCGGTAGCGGTCATTCCATGCCTGCGGCAGGTGCCGCACCTCCAGCGAGCCTTCCAGCAGCGCCAATTCCAGGTCAAAGCGCAGCATCACATGCAGGTTGTAGGTCACCTCGTCTGCATCCGTGCGGACCAGTGACTTCTGAACCTTATTGATCGCCCGGTAGAACATGTCCAGGGGCACATTTTTCAACTGCTCGGGGAAAATGCTTTGCAGTCGGGGGTAAAAATACGTCCAGAATCCCCAGCTTCGCCCTACCAGATTTTCCCACAGCCGCGACTGGCTTTCGTGAACGCCCGACGAAGTGCCATCAGCCAGCGGCGTGCCTTCCAGCGCGGGGTCAATGCCCTGCTCATACATGCCGTGTCCGGCTTCATGAATGGAGCTGAAAAGCGCATCGCCCAGATAATATTCGTCCACCCGGGTGGTGATGCGCACGTCATGCATCGAGAAAGATGTCGTGAAGGGATGCGCCGAAATATCCTGCCGCCCGCGCTGCAAATCAAAACCGATCTGTTTGATCACATCAACGGTGAAATCAATCTGCCCCTGGTGGGGGAAGTGCAGCCTCAGGCAGGCATCATCGGTCAGCGGCTGCTCGGTGATGGTCTTCACCATCGGCGCCAGTTCGGTGCGCAGTTCGGCAAACACCTGCCGGATTGAAGTTGCCTTCATGCCGTAATCGGCCTCATCAATCAACGGGTCGGCAATATGCTCATACCCGGGGTAGAAGTTTGCCAGCTCCCGGCAGTAATCCAGCGTCTTTTCCAGCATGGGCTGCACCCGGGCAAAATCATTTGCCGGGCGGGCCTCAGTCCAGACCTGGTAGGCCTCGGTGATATGCCCGTAAAACTCGCCCAGCCAGGCCGGCGGTACCCGGATGGCGCGTTCATAATCGCGCTGTGCCACCCGAATCAACCGGGCGTCATCCGAATCGTCCGGCAGCGTTTCGGTATACGGCATCAGGTCATTCAGCAGGTGTCCCAGTGCCGGATCGACAGATTTTTCCTGTGCAATCTCTGCCAGCACAGCCAGATGCTGCCCACGGCTGCCTGCCCCGCCCGCCGGCATAAAAGTCGTCTGGTCCCAGGATAAAACCGCCGCCGCTGCCCCCAGGGCGTGAATTTCGGCCAGCCGGGCTTTGAGGTCTTGTAATTTTGATTCCATAAGCTTGCCCTTTCAATAAAAAATCGTGTGGGCAATCCCGCCCACACGATTAATTATACTTGCGATTTGGCTTTACTTGCGTAATTCCGGCGAATCCAGCCACAGCCCGGTAAGTTGATGCGGTTCGGCAGTCGAAAATACCAGCCGCACCGTCACCTCAGGCGCATTCGAGTACACCGCTTTATAAATCACCACCATGTCTTCTTTGATCTCAATCACCGAGGTCACTTCACGAGACTGGTAGCTGCCCACTTTCTCATCCAGTTGGGCTTTCAGATTGTTGAAAGCGGTCTCGTCCATGCCGGTTTTCATGTCGTCACTCAGGTTCGCACTGAAATCGGCATAACTGCCAGACTCAAATGCCGCAAATACCACATCAGCCAGCGGCTCACTGTAAGCCAGCACGGCGTCGCGGTCTTCACCGGTCAGGGTGGTGCCGCTGCTGCAAGCTGCCAGTGACAGCACCAGAGCAAAAAGTAAAGCAGAACGTAACAGGGTTTTCATATCATTGTCCTTTCAGGCTGGCGGCTCAACAGCCGCCAAAATTGTATCATTGTATCATTTATAATCCTGATTAGGCGGCCTGTCAAGACTTATAAAACCAGAGTGCGGGCAGTCTGCCCGCACTCTGGTTATTTATTTGGGTTGATGTCGCCTTACAAGGGCTCAAACCGTGCTGTAAAGTGCCGCAGCAGCTTGGCCGCATAGGTAATCCGGTACCCGCGCAGTCCGGCGGCTTTTTGCGTCAGCTTTGCAGCAGTCTCAATCACATAATCCATGTGACTCTGTGTGTACACCCGGCGGGGGATCGCCAGCCGCACCAGCTCCAGCTTGGGGTAAACCATCTCGCCCGTGTCCGGGTTGGGGTAAGCGAACATCACCGAGCCAATCTCCACGCCCCGGATGCCGCCTTCCAGGTAAAGCGCCGCAGTCAGCGCCTGTCCGGGGAACTCGGCATGTGGAATGTGCGGCAGAAGCTGCCCGGCATCAATGTAAACCGCGTGCCCGCCCGGCGGCTGGATGGTCGGCACACCGACTGCGTTCAGCCCTTCAGCCAGGTAGGCGGTTTGACCAAGCCGGTAGGTCAGGTAAGCCTCGTCTAGCCCTTCCCATAAACCCGTCGCCAGCGCATCCAGGTCGCGCCCCGAAAGCCCGCCGTAAGTGACAAAGCCTTCCCGCATGATCAATTCATTGCAAATTTTCTGGTACAGCTCAGCATCGCGCACGGCCAAAAAGCCACCCATGTTGACCATGCCATCTTTCTTGGCGCTCATCCAGGCCCCATCGGCCAGGCTGAAGATCTCGCGGGCAATTTCCAGCGTGGATTTGTTCGCATATCCCGGCTCGCGCAGCTTGATGAAGTACGCATTTTCGGCATACCGGCAGCAGTCAATAAAGAAGGGGATGCCGTAGTGATGATAGACTTCAGACACCGCCCGGATATTCGCCAGCGAAACTGGCTGACCGCCGCCAGCGTTGTTAGTAATGGTGATTGCTCCAAAGGGGATATTCTGCACGCCGGTTTCTTCGATGAAGGCGCGCAGCTTGTCAATATCCATGTTGCCTTTGAAGTCCACCCGTGCTTCCGGGTCAAAGGCCACATCCTGAACCAGGTTCACCGGGCGTCCGCCGCGGGCGCGAATATTGCCGTCAGTGGTGTCAAAATGCATATTGGAAGGCACCACCATCCCCGGCTGAATCAACAGCGCAGAGATGATATTCTCGGCTGCGCGGCCCTGGTGAGTAGGCACAAAATGTTCAAAGCCGAAAATTTGCTGCATGGTATCCGCCAGGCGCAAATAAGAGCGCGCCCCGGCATAGGATTCATCGCCGCGCATCATCGCGGCCCACTGCTCCTGGCTCATGGCGCCGGTGCCCGAGTCGGTCAGCAAGTCAATGAAGACGTCTTCAGCGTGCAGCGTAAAGACATTATGCCCGGCAGCCACCATGGCAGCCTGCCTGGCTTCGGGCGAAATCAAACGGATGGGTTCCACCATCTTGATACGGAAGGGTTCTGGGGGGTGAATGGGCATAGGTTCTCCTCTCTAAGTTTTATTAGTGTAGCACCAAACCCGGCTCTGGCGAAGTGAAAAGTGTCCCTTCTCTATTGTTGGGTGTCATTCATTTATCTGGAATATTGACGCCAGAGATAATTTTCCAGAAATCGAAATAAAATATTGATAAAATCAAAGTCGTTATAAATAATATCAATAATATACTTGACAAAATCAAAATATCTGCTAATATTAGATAAAGTAATTCCCCTTCCCTTACTGGAGGTGCTTCATGGCCGTTCAAATTTACCCTGCAAGTGATACAACCGTCCTGCGGATTAATGTCAGCGGCGACCTGTTCATCAGCGGCTGGGACCAGCCCCGGGTGCGGGTTGCGGCAGATGACGAGGATGGGCTGGTAGCGCAGCAATCCGGCGATGATCTGCAAATCATTGCCCCCGATGATCTCGTATTGATGGTCCCGGCAGCCGTGACCCTGCAAATTGGGCATGCCGGTGGTGATGTTGAATTGAAAGATCTGACCGGGAACGTGACCCTCAGCCAGGCCGGCGGCGATTTGACCGCTCAGCGCCTCAATAACTTGACCCTTGGCGCCGTTGGCGGTGATGTCGAACTGCGCCAGATCAACGGGCGCCTGTCTGCCGGGCAGATTGGCGGCGATATGGATGCCGTTTCGCTGCAAGACCTGGCTGAAGTCCAGCAGGTTGGCGGCGACGTGGCGCTTCACCTGCTCGCTGGCGGAGCCAATATTCGCTCTGGCGATGATGTGCGGGTCTCCCTGGCACAACCTGCCGGCCAAACGCTCAATATTCACGCTGGCGGCAGCGTGCGCCTCTATTTGCCCACCGATGCTGGCGCTACATTTGATTTGACCAGCGGCGATGAAGATATTTGCATTGAGCTGGGCGATAAGGATGTAGCTGTAGAAGAAGGCCTGTATCATGGAATAGTCGGAGACGGCGCCATCCATGTTCGGATTGCCGCCGGCGAAGATATTCTGATCACCGACCGCCGCCCCGATATTGACAGCTACACACGGATTTTTGACCGCTGGGATGAGCGCTGGGAACGTGTGATGGAGCGCATGAATCTCCAGGAACGCCTGCGAGAAGAAGCCATGCGCCGGGCCCAGGAAGCTGCCGAACGCGCCGGGCGCCGGGCCGAAGAAGCTGCCCGCCGGGCTGAAGAGCGCGTCCAGGCAACCATGCGCCGCCTCGAATCTCGCCGCGGCGGCATCCCCACGCCGCCCGCCAGCGCCGGGTCACGCGTCAGCCGGGATGAAAAGCTGCTGATTTTGCAAATGCTCCAGGAGCAGAAAATTACTGCTGAAGAGGCTGAGCGCCTGATGCAAACGCTGGAAAACTTGAGCGAATAGCCCCATTTCGCAGTACAATTAATACAGGAATTTTAACCACATGAACGAAACCCCTGACCGTCTGGAAATTTTGCGCCAGGTAGAGCGCGGCGAACTGACCCCTCAGCAGGCTGCCCAACTGCTGGGCCTGGATGAGCCGCTGTCTGATCCCGAACCTGAACCGGCTGCCAATTTTGAAACCCGCGAAACACCCCCACCCTGGCCCACAGCGGTTGAGCCACCCATCGAGTCGTCCGAATCATCTTCCACCAGCGAATTTGAACTGGGTCGCTTCAAGTTCTGGCGGCGGCTCTCGGCGCTGCCCTTCTGGTTCTCGGTGGCAATCACGGCGCTTGGCGCCTACTGGATGTATTCGGGCTGGCAAGCGGCTGGCTTTGGCTGGGGCTTCTTCCTGTCCTGGATCCCATTGCTGCTGGGCGTGCTGGGCATGCTGCTCTTCTGGCAGACGCGCTGGCTTCATCTGCGTGTCCGGCAGGGGCATGGCAAGCGCCCCGAAGTGATTCGCATCAGCCTGCCGCTGCCCCTCACGGCAGGGGCCTGGTTCCTGCGCTCATTCTCCGGCGTTCTCCCCGCCGACCTGCGTGATAAGCACCTCGATGAAATGGTAGAAGGCTTGGGAAAATCCGTCTCGGGCGACGATCCCATCCACATCTATGTGGATGACGAAGAAGATGGCGACCAGGTCGAAATCTACATCGGCTGATTTCCCTGCATTGTTACAAAAAACAACCGCGCTCAAAAGTGCGGTTGTTTTTTATCGGTTAATCACTGGCAGCGTCAGGGTGTAAAGCGCCTGGTAGGTGAAATGCTGGTCGCTGGGTCGGGCTTCCACAGAACCGCCAAACACATGCAGCAGGTTTTCCCAGACCTGCACCGTTACACCTGCGCCCAATGGCTGCGGGGGCGCTTCCAACTCTGTCCATTGGTCCTCGGCAATCATGTACAGCAGGGGTGGTTCACCGCCGCCAACCAGGTAAATGCCATCGGCAATCAGCGCCGCGCCCGCATTGGATCGGCCTGCCGGCAGGCTGGTCCGCACTTCCCACGGATCTTCCCCATTTTCCTCTCGGGTTGGGAAGTAGACCAGTAAATCCGTCAGCAGTTTTTCCCCATTGGTGCCACCAACCAGAAATATCTTGTTTCCGGCGGCAACAGCGCTGGCTGCGCTGCGGGCTTCTGGCAGTGGCTGGCGGGTTTCCCATTGATTATTATCCGGGTCATAAACATATACATCGGTGCTGAACTTTTCACCATCCCAGCCGCCGAACAGGTACAGGCGGCCTTCCAGCCCTGCCAGTGCATATCCGCTCAGTGCCCTGGGCATCGGCGCCAGTGCTTCCCAGCTGTCCAAACGGGGATCATAGACTTCCAGCACGGCCGTAGGCTTTCCGCTGACATCCAGCCCTCCCGGCACATAAATATGTTCGCTGAGCAGCGCCGCCTGAGCGCCGCTCACAGGGGTCGGTTTGGCGGTTCGGGGCGTCCAGGTCTTCTCGCGCAGTTGGTAGGCCCAAACCTCACCGGTGACCCCGGCTTCAGTTTGCCCGGCAATCAAATACACATCCTGTTCGTAAATAGCCGAAGCCTGCCCGCTGCTGGCAGTCGGGATAGATTCAGCAGTTTGCCAGCGTGGCTGCACAGTGATGCCGGTCAGGGGGGCGCTGGTAATCTCAGGTGTCGGGGTAGGGCGGGTGGCCTTCCAGATCTGCCAGCCGCCGACGCCCAGCACAGCCAGCAGCACAACTGCCGCAGCGATAAGCATTCCGGGCCGCCTCCAGAAAGTTGGCTTCGGTGGAATGACCACCACTACTTCTGGCTCCGGTATGGGCAGAGCCTCTTCGGCTTCATCTACTTCAGGTGCCGGCTGAACTGGCGCCCCCTCAACCAGACCGCTGCGCACCGCGTAAAGGGTGGCCTCTGTGCGTGAAGCCGCCCCGATTTTCCCGAAAATATTGCGCAAATGCACCTTGACCGTATTTGGGCTGATAAACAACGCCTGAGCAATTTCCTTATTGCTCGCCCCTGTTGCCACCAGGCGTAGAATATCCAATTCTCGTTTGCTGAGTTCCATGTCCTCGGTCATAGCGCTCCAATTATAACCCAGCCCAGCCTCCAGCGTATGATATAATAGCGCGAGATTAGAGGTAAGTGATAACTTGAAGATCACAGGCCTGATAATTTGCCCGTTTCTTCATATCATAAATCTCAAATCTCAAATCTAAAATCAAAAATTGCAGGGGCCTGTAGCTCAGTGGCAGAGCGCGCGGCTCATAACCGCTTGGTCGATGGTTCGAACCCATCCAGGCCCACAAATCACAAAAAAACATAATAGTTCTCCGCAAATCATATTCCAGGGCAGGAAATAGTGTTGATTGACTCGCGGCTGGTTTGGTGTATATTTTAAGTGACACTGATAATGCTTATTTCAACTCAATGATAAAGTATGGAATATGAAAAACAAGTTTCTTGAGCAGGCTAAGCATGAATACAGTCCAAAGCAGCGACTGATCTTTCTCCTGCCTTTAGCTCCCATCTTCTTGTTTCTGCTGCCCTACCTCTTCGTCCGCCTGGGTTTTGGGATTGACCATTGGCTTCAGTGGCCGCAGATACTTCCTCTCCCCTATAACTACATCCTGGGCGGGTTGTTGATCCTGCCGGGTGGGGTGTTTGCAATGTGGTCAATCTACAGCCAATTTACACTTGGGCGGGGCACACCTGTACCATTGGTAGCAACTCAGCAATTGATTATCCAACCACCATACACCTATTGCCGAAATCCCATGGCTTTGGGAACCATCCTTGTCTATCTGGGCGCGGCTGTGCTTTTCCATTCGCCGGGTGGGGTTGTTGTTGTGCTGCTCTTTTCGGGCCTCTTACTGTTTTATATCAAACGCGTCGAGGAAAAGGAGATGGTGCTTCGCTTTGGGTCGCCATATCTGGCATATAAGAAAAGCACGCCTTTTATAATTCCTCACTTTGCTTCAGGCCCCCGGCAGAATCATCCCGAATAATCAGCGGCGAGAGTTCAACGATTGGGAAACCAAAAAGCCCCGGCAGAATGTCGTCTGCCGGGGCCTTTTTCATTACTCCAACGGATGCCCGAACAACTCTCTCACATACCCCATAAATTTATAGACATCTACAAAATTGCTGGCAATACCTACCGAAATCCGCACTGCCCCGGTATTTTTGCCATCGACGCAAATACGCAAATCATCCAGCGTCAGCCGTTCAGTGGTTTGCGAGAAACAGGTAATCAGTTCGGGCTTTGAGATCTCCAGCGCCACTTCCCCGGCGCCAGGGTTGCAGAAACATCCGGTGCGAATGGAAATATTCGCCAGATTGGTGCGCTGCTCCACCTTGCGGTGATCCACCAGATGGTTATGTCCGTCGTAAAAATTCAGTGTTATGGTTCCCCCGCGCCGGTCCATCTTGATCGGTCCGTAAATCCGGGCGCCCTCATGACCCAGGTCATCCTGTAGATTTGAGAGACTATCCAGCAGGTAACCCGTCAGGCAGTGCACCCGGGTGTGGATGATATCCAGTCCCACCGACTGCAGATAATTCAGCCCAATTTCAACGGCTGGCAGTCCCAGGTAGTTGAGTGTGCCTTCTTCAAAAGCCGCTTCGCCGGGCGCCAGGTAATACTTGTCGCCCTGTACCGAGGCCACGGTGATTGTCCCTCCCGCAAACCACGGACGCCGCAGCAATCCCAGCGCCGATTTGCGCGCCACCAGACAGCCGATCCCGGTAGGGTAGCCAAACATCTTATAGAAGGAAATCGGCACAAAATCGGGCTTTACCCGGCTCAAATCAAGCCGGTTGGTTGGCACAAAAGCAGCGCCATCCAGCAGCACAGTCCAACCCCTGGCATGGGCCCGCTCCACCCATTCCAATGGGTGCTGCACCCCCGAGAAATTGGATTGCGCCGGGAAAGCAAATAGACTCTGACAGCCCGGTTTGATCAGGTTCAGGTAATCATCGATCTGGCTTTCATCCACCCGCAGTTCAGGCAGGCAGACGGGGATATATGTGACCTCTGCCCCCCGGGCTCGGGCAAACTCGCGAATGCCGTTCACCGAATTGTGATTATCAAACGTCAGCAGGTAGCGGCTGCCTGCACAGAAGGGGAAAGATTCCCCCACCAGCTTCAGCGCACCGCTGGCATTGGAGGTAAAAATGACCACATACTCGTCCGGTGAGGCATTGAAGTATTGCAGCACAGCCTCGCGAGCCCGTTCAGCCAGATGTGTCGCAAACATTGAACTGGGGTTGGACGAGTGCGGATTTCCAAAAACATTATCCCGCAGCAGGAGCATATGCTGCTGAATCTGTGATTCAGCATACAAGCCGCCGCCGGTATAATCCAGATACACCATCCCCAGCCTGTCCAGGCGGGCATATTCGGTCTGGCGCAACGCATCCAGTTTTGCGGTGGTCAGATATTCGGGGTAATTTTGCACAAACTGTGCATAGGCTTTTTCGTAGTCGGCTGAATAGGGGAGGTTTTCCATGGGGTGATCCTTTTCTACCTGCAAAACGTGGTCTTTATTTGGCTAATTTCCCGGTGGGCTGATCTTTGACCGGCAGCCCCATCAACTGATTCGCATAGGCATACAATGCTGCGGCTCCGCCGGTGTGCCAGAAAATGATATTCTCATCCTTTGCAAATTCACCCTTGCGGATCAAATCAATCAACCCGGCCATCGCCCGCCCGGTGTACACCGGGTCCAGCAAAAGGCCTTCATACCGCGCCGCAAGTTCAACGGCTTCCCGTTCTGGCTCACCCATAATCGAGTAACCGGCTCCCAGATAGCCATCGTAGGCCACCACTTCTTCCGGTCCAAAAGCCATCTTAACCTTCAGCCGCTGAATGACCCCTGCCGCAATGTGCGCCACTTCTTCACGCAATGCTTGCCTGGTGCTGTCAATCGAAATCCCTGTAATCTGGCCGCGAAACCCGAGCATTTTGGCGCCCACACATAACCCCGCCTGGGTGCCCGCCGAACTGCTGGCAAACACAATCCGATCTGCCCGCAGGTCCAGCGCTTCCAGTTGGTGGTACAACTCTTCCATCCCCGCCACAAAACCAATTGCTCCCACTGCATTAGATGCCCCCACTGGGATAAAGTAGGGCGTTGCTCCGCTGACTTTCAGTTCAGCCAGCACATCTTCAGCCGCAGCTTCGCGGGAGCGGTCCCCTGAAAAAACGATCCTTGCCCCCAGCAGGTGATCCAGCAGCAGGTTACCTGTCACGTTTTCCGGCGCGTGTCCGCGAATTACCAGGACACACTTCAACCCATAACGCGCCGCCGCCGCGGCTGTTTGTCGGCAGTGATTGGACTGCACCGCGCCCACCGTCACCAGGGTATCGGCCTTTTGAGCCAGTGCTTCAGCCACGCTGAATTCCAGCTTGCGCGTCTTGTTACCGCCGGTTGCCAGCCCGGTTTGATCATCACGCTTGATCCACAGCCGTGGCCCGCCCAGCAGTTGAGCCAAACGCGGCATTTCCTCCAAAGGTGTCGGGAAAAATCCCAGCGATACGCGGGGCAGATGGTCCGTGAGCATGCTGATCCTCCTTGAGATATGTGAAAATTAGGGTTGAGCGAGTTGGATATTTTGCCGGATACGATCCGGGCTGTTATCATTGCCGGGCAGCAAAGCTTCGTAGATGCGCTGCCTCGAGCGGTTAATTTGTGCCAGCACAATCTTTTCAGCTTCCTCCGGGTTCCTATGGCGCAATACCCCCACCAGTTCCTGGTGCTCCTGGCGCATCTCCGCCGCACTGTCTTTCAGGTCTAATCCCAGGTGGAACATGCGCGTCAATTCATCCATCAGATGAGAGATTGCCTCAATCAGGCGTTTGTTGCCGCTGGCATTAGCCAGCGCAATGTGAAACGCCCGGTTATGTGCCAAAAAATCCGAGTAGCTGTCTCGGTCTTTATAAACATAAGTGTAGCCTGCCAGCCCGGCAAGCTGCTCAACCTGCTCATCAGACGCCCGCTCAGCGGCCAACCGCGCCGCCGCTGATTCAAGAATTGCCCGCAGCTCAAAGATTTCTGCTACATCAGAAATGGTAATTGTTGTCACCAGGTACCCAAAGCGCGGGATGGTCAGCACCAGCCCTTCACGGGTCAGCTTCTGCAGCGCTTCTCGCACCGGCGTGATGCCCGCACCATACCGCTCGGCCAGTTGCTGCTGGGCAATTTGCTGCCCCGGCCTGAGCGCGCAACTGATGATATCTTTTTTAATCGCCTCATAGACTTGTCCAGCCAGGGATGTATTCATGGGTTCACCTGTAATTAGAAGAAAGCAGGGCAGGGCTCTGATATATCAGTGATATATTACAAGAATATCATGCCGCTCCCCAACTGTAAATAGCAGAATCTCCCCCAAATGTCATGTCATCCCTCACATGATAAAACCGGCTGCCAGTTATTCTGGCAGCCGGGGTGATGGTCAGAAACTGGTGCTGGTGCTAAACCTGGCAGCTGGGGCAGAAATAACAGGCGCCGCCCAGATATTGAATCTTTTCAACCATGTGCCCGCACTCGGGGCAGGGTTTGCCCGCCGTATGGCTGTCCATCAGGCGCACATAGCCCCCCGGCTTGCCAAACAGGTCAGTTTCGTCATAGCGCCCACCGGCAGCAATGACATCTTGCACAGTATCCATAATGGCTGTGTACAGGTCCCGCCGCTGTCCTGGCGATAGTTCGGCAAGTGCCCGTCGCGGGTGCAGCCGCGCCCTAAAGAGAATATCCTGTGCAATCGCATTCCCCAGCCCGGGGATAATTTGATCCTGCGTCAGCAGGCTTTTGGTGCTGCGTTTTTCGCCTTTCAGCAGGTCATCAATCAGCTCAGAAAAATACGCAAACGTGAACCCGGTCTCCACTGGCGTCACTCGCATGTCTTTGATATAGGCGCGCTCTTGCTCTCTGCCTGCTTCGTAAAGCTCCATGGCGCCCCACATTTGTGTAAAGGTTGTCAGTGCAGAACCATCCGTGAACTGAATCAACAGGTGATATTTTTCGGGCAGCTCTACCTGGGGTGGGTGATAGAGCACCCGCCCGCCGCACTCACCCAACACCAGCACATAGCCCGGCTCCAGGCTCAACGAAAGCCAGCGCCCCTGCACCCGTGCCGGCCCAATGCGTTTCCCGGCAGTCAAGGCCGTAAATTCCTCCGGCGAGCAGTTATACCAGACGAATTTGTGCGGAGAATTCCCCAACTGCCCCTGTTGGATGACTTTGCCCGTCAGGGTCGCGTTCATTTGCTGCGCCAGCACGGTATATTCAGGTAACTCAAACATGCTGAACCTCTTTCTCAAGTCAATCGGTGGAATAATCCGATAATAGGCCTTTTGTTCTATTTCGTCAAGAGGTCAACTTCTTTCAAAATTGGCGCAATTGCCCCCTTGACTCTCCCCCTGCTGGAGGGTGTATCATCCACGTGCAATTGCCTCCGGAGGATCTATGTTCAAGATTGGTGAGTTCTCACGTTTGACCTGGGTGCCGGTGAAGACACTCCGTTATTATGACGAGTTGGGCCTCCTCAAACCGGTTGAGGTAGATCCCTTCACCAGCTACCGCTACTACTCAGCCAGCCAGCTTCCCCGCCTCAATCGGATCCTGGTTCTCAAAGATCTGGGTCTGACCCTCGAGCAGATTCGTCTGATCCTTGAGGAAGACCTGACTGCCGAACAACTGCGCGGCATGTTGTACCGCCGCCAGGCAGAACTGCGCCAGCAGATCGAAGAAGGCCAGGAAATGTTAGCCCGTGTGGAATCCCGGCTGCAACAAATTGATTTGGAGGGACGAATGACGACAATGGATGTTGTGATTAAGCGCGTGCCGCCCATGTGGGTGGCCTCAGTTCGGGGCGTAATTGCCTCCTATCCAGAACAGGGTGCGCTTTGGAACGAACTGGAAACCGCCCTGCGGCTTAAGGGCCTCAAGCCCAATGGGGCCTGCTTCACCATCTACCACGATGAAGAATATGTAGATCGTAACATCAATGCAGAAGTATGCGAACCCGTGGATGGTCCGGCAGAGCTTTCTGGACGGGCCCGGATTTATGAACTGCCCGGCTGCGAAACGATGGCCTGCTACATTTACCATGGCCCGTTCAATGGACTGTCCAATGCCTACTCTGAGCTGCTGACCTGGCTTTCGGATAATGGCTATCAGATCAGCGGTGTGGGTCGTGAGATTTATGTCCACACCGGCAGCGGCGTCACCCGCCAGGATGACCCCGCCTACATTACCGAGATCCAGTTCCCGGTCACCAAAGCCTGATTTCTCTCAGCGCCTGATACTCGGCCTGGCGGGTCATTTGCCCGCCAGGCCGTTATGGCTTTTTCAAGAAAGCTTGACAGATAGACAAAAAGATCCTTCTCGGTAAA
>ENA-UPSM01000076-UPSM01000076.1-activated-sludge-metagenome-genome-assembly--contig:-NODE-76-length-132588-cov-10.242898_pt1 | contig 132588 bp, 110 predicted proteins | sample MGYA00238181_ERZ773283 | MGnify/ENA primary metagenome ERZ773283 (study PRJEB29023, sample SAMN05720199) | activated sludge metagenome | isolation source: Anaerobic digester | place: Japan... | reverse complement strand
CCGCTATCTTACCGGATATTCTAAACTTTTACCAGAATCAGGTGCGGAATGTGGGTCAAACCCATCATCACTGTGGATAAAGAATCGGGCGTCTATGTCCAGGCCGGGCGTGAAATTACTCTCAAGCGCGCCATTGGTCGAATGGCCCACATTGTGGAAAACTGGTACGGCAGCACGGGCGAAGCATTGCGCATTCAGCTCCTCCACGGGCTCAACCTGGAAGGCGTGGAGATGTTCCGCGAGGAACTGACCAAACGCCTGTCCAACATCCATTGGCTGCCCACGGCCAATATTGCCCCGGTGCTGGGCGCCCACACCGGCCCCAGTATGGTCGGCTGCGCCGTCGGCCCCTTGAATTTATTTGAGGCTTTGCCCTAACCGTCAGTCTTTGAAATCGGTAAATGCACGGTGAATGTGGTCCCCACGTTCACCGTGCTTTCAATTGTCAGCCGCCCGCCGTGCGCCTCAACAATCCATTTGCAAATCGAAAGCCCCAACCCTGTCCCTGGGTGACTGCCCTCCGTATTTTTGGCCCGGAAGAATTTCTCGCCAATATGCGGCAGCGCCTCTGCCGGAATGCCCGCCCCCGTATCCGCAACTGCAATCTGCAAATCATCTTCATCAGCCGTCACCGTCACCGTCACCTTCCCGTTCGGTTGATTATATTTCACCGCATTGCTCAACAGGTTGAGCAGCACCTGCTTGAATTTCTCCGGATCCACCTCAATGGAGGGTATCTGATGGGGTAGCTGTACCCGAATAACAATCCCATTTTCTTCCGCTTTGGGCCGTGTCACCTTGCAGCATTCATCAATCAATCCCGCCAGGTTAATCGGCGCCGGGTGAATTGCCATCCGCCCCGACTCCAACCGCGCCAGATCCAAAAACGAGGATGCCAGTTCGTTCAGCCGTTCCGTTTCCTGCCGGATCATCCCCGCCATTTCCAGCCGTTGAACATCCGTCATCCCCGGCCTTTGCAGCAGGTAAGCCACCGTGCTGATCGCCGACAGCGGGGTGCGAATCTCATGCACCAGTTCAGAAATCAGGTCTGCCTGGTGAAATAACCGCGAATTTTGAATCGCCACCGCTGCCTGGGCGCTCAGGGCTTGCAGCAGAGCCAGGTCAGCTTCATTAAACACATCGCGCTTTTTGTTCAGCACCTCCAATACCCCGATCAGCCGGTCGCGCGCCATCATCGGCACCGCAATGATCGAACGGGTAGTGAACTGCAGCGCCTGCTCAACATCTTTGAAAAAACGCGCGTCCGCGTGCACATCAGGCACAAACACCGGTTCCCGGTTTGTCGCCACCCAGCCCGCAATGCTTTCCGGCGGCACAATAATGCCCGCCAGCACAGCCTGATCGCGCGGGTCATTGGCAACAGAAAAAGTCAATTGATTTTTGCGCTCATCATATAACAAAATAGAACTGGCTTCTGCTTCCACCAGTTCCATTGCCATGATGATGATACGCTGCAGCAGGTCATCCAGATTGAGCGTGGAGGCCAGATCGCGCGAGATTTCAATCAAACGCTGATAACGCTCCAATGGTAAATTGGGGTTGGTCATAAGACTTCCTTCGCAATTGCTGGCAGGGCCTGGGCCACATCATAAGGCATTAACACGTCCGCAAACATATCCAGTGGCGTGGCAGAGAGTGTATTGATGATCATCCGCGCGCCGTTCTCCATGGCAAACATGGGCAGTCGGTTTGCCGGAGATACTTCCAGAGCCGTCCCCGCAATTAGTATCAAATCTGCGCTTTCACACAGCGCCTGGGCTTCTTCCAGCGCTTTAATCGGCAGCGCCTCTTCAAACAGGATGATATCTGGTTTGAGTACCCAACCGCAAGCCGGGCAGCGGGGAATTTGCTCCCGGTCAATAAATGCCGGGGCATAAAGCTCCAGCGAATAAGCCTGATAGCAATGCACACAGTGCGCCTGTCGCAGGCTGCCGTGCAGCTCGATCACGTTCTGACTGCCCGCCCGTTGATGCAGTCCATCGATATTTTGGGTGATCACCGCTTTCAGCCGCCCTGCCTGTTCCAACTCTGCCATAGCTGCATGGGCGGCATTTGGCGCCGCAGCCAGAATTTGCTGTGCCAGCGGGCGCAGCCAGTTGAAAAAGCGCTCCGGGCGCTGACGGAATGTAGTTAATGAAGAAACCTTCATTGGATCGTTTTGCGTCCACAACCCCGATCCCGCCGAGCGAAAATCCGGAATCCCCGATGGCGTGGAAAGTCCGGCACCCGTAAGTGCGACAACAGATCGGGCTTCCCGCAGATACTGGGCTGCCGTTTGAACTGCTTCTGTAAAAGCCAGCGCGGTCATTTGTTCAGGCGGTCAACCAGTTGCTCAGCCAGCCGCACAAACTGCTGCGAAACCAGCCCTTCTTGCTGGATCATCACCATGGGGACGCCGCGCTGGGTGGCCTGAAAAGCCTGCTCTGGGGCCGGTGGGAAGACAATGCTGACGGGTTGCCCCAGTCCGTCCTGAATTTGCTGCGCCGAAAGAGCAATGTCCGACCGCACCCGGTTGATGATAATCACGCTCATCAGGCGGGATTTGCCGAATCCCAGATGGTTCAAGTCGGTAATCAGACTCCGCGCCCGGGCAATCGAAAGTGGTTGCGGATCGCTGACCAGGAACAGTTCGTCACACTGCTTCAAGACGCTTTCCAATCCGGGCAGGTAGGGTGTGCCAATATCCAGGAACACCACCTTTGCCATCAGCGCCAGGTGCCGCACAATGGCTTCGAGTTGCCCCGACATGCCTGCCAGTTCTGCATCTTTTGTCTTGATTGAGGCTAACAGCAGCCGAATCCCATACGTTGTAGTGATGAGGTTGTTCTCAATCGCCGCAGTCGTAATTTCATTGGGCTTCAAATTCAACAGTTTGGTCAGCCCTTCCGGATCTTCAAAGCCCATTTCCACCCCCCACGATCCCTGACTGGGCTTGAGTTCGGCAGCAATCACCTCCTGCCGGGTCTTTTTATGATAAGACAGCGCCAGATTCAGGGCCAGGCTGGAGGCGCCCACGCCGCCCTTGGCGCTGATAACGCCCACAACCCGCCCGCGCTCCACCGGCGCCGCTGTGCGAGCCTTGGTGCGCGAGAGCAGAGCCCGAATCCGAGCTTGCAGTTCTGCCGGGTGCACCGGCTTGGTCAGGTAATCATCCGCCCCCGATTCATACCCACTGATTTTATCTTCCACCTGGCTCTTGGCCGTAAACATCAAAATCGGAATCCCCGCCGTAGTTTCCTGCCCGCGCAGCTGCCGCGCCACTGTAAACCCATCCATGTCTGGCATCATCACATCCAGCACAATCAGGTCGGGGTGCTCACTGCGCGCCAGCGCCAGGGCCTGGCTGCCGTTGGTTGCCGAGACAATCTGGTATCCCTGACGTTGTAACATCAGGCTGATCAGTCGTAGGGTTTCGGGATCATCATCCGCAATGAGAATTTTGTCAGCCATGGCCGCCTCTTTCAGTGTAGGAATTGCTTGATGCTGTCAGTCTAGCATAAAGTGACTGGAGAGGCAAGCCCATTACCCGTTAAATCTTGATGCTCGCGGGTATAATGCGTTTATGCAGCTTGCCCGCTATGAGAAAATCTGCCGCGAAAACTGCCGCTTGCAGCCTGATCAGATGATTCTGGTAGGCCTTTCTGGCGGCGCCGATTCCCTCTGCCTGGTGGATTTATTGGATCGGCTGGGCTACCCGCTGGCTGTCGCCTATTTCAACCATGGCCTGCGTCCCGAGGCTGCCCTCGAGGCTGAAACTATCGCCCAACTGGCTACTTCACGCGGCTGGCAATACCTATCAACGTCCACCCCCATTACAGACATAGCACGCCAGCAGCACCTCTCAATTGAAGCCGCCGCCCGCCAGGCTCGCTACGCCTTCTTGTTTGATGCCGCTCGCCGGATAGGTGCCCAGGCTGTGGCAGTCGGCCATCAGGCAGACGATCAGGTCGAAACCGTCTTGCTGCATTTACTGCGCGGCAGTGGTCTCAATGGTCTGCGTGCCATGCGCTGGCGGGCTATTTTCCCAGACTGGGACCCTCAGATTCCGCTGGTTCGTCCGCTTCTGGGCACCTGGCGTACCGAAATCGCCGCCTGCTGTACAGACCGCGACCTGGTCCCGCTGGAAGATGCCACCAATGCCGAGCAGCACTTCACTCGTAACCGTATTCGTGCCCAACTGCTCCCCATGCTGGAAACCTATAATCCGCAAATTAAATCTGCCCTCTGGCGTCTGGCCTTCACTCTTCAGGGCGATTTTGATATCCTGATCTCGGTCGTGGATACCACCTTCCAGTCGCTGCTGCGGCAGTCTGACCTCGGCCGGGTTGCCATGGATCACCATACCCTGGCCGAATTGGAAGATGGCCTGTTAGCCGCTGTGCTACGCCGGGCGGCTCAATCGGCCTGCCCATCGCTTGACGATCTTGACTTTGATGCCGTCCAGCGCGCCTGCGCTTTTGTACGCCAGACCATCCCGCAGGGACGCGTGGAACTGACCTCCGGCCTGGTCATTTTCCGTGAAGGTGATCAAATCATTCTGGCGCAATGGGATCAATTACCTCTCGAACCAGCCTGGCCGCAAATTCCTGACGGTTCCGTCATTCCCATTCCCGTACCTGGAGAACTCTCCCTGCCCGGCGGTTGGCTTCTGACGGCTCAATACCTGGAATCGGCCCGGCTGTCCGATCTGCGCCCTAATTTTGGCGACCCCTTTGCCTGCTGGCTGAATGCCGCCGCCCTTCCCGGGCCATTGCTGCTGCGCACCTGGCAGCCCGGTGACCGCTTTACCCCGCTTGGCATGGCCAATAAGACCGTCAAACTGGCCGACTATTGGACCAATGTTGGCCTGCCGGTGCGGGCTCGCTCCAATTGGCCGCTGGTTGTCAGCGGTTCACAGATTATTTGGGTGCCCGGTTACCGCCCGGCGCACTCCAGCCGTTTGTCTGAAGCGCCCCAGGCGGTTATTCATTTACTATTGACCAAAACCGGTTAACTTTCGGTGATGTCTCCAGCGAGTTTGCGCAATTTCAGGCCAATCTCACGCCATTGAATCTTCGAAATTCCCAGTTTCTGGCGGATGGCATCTGGCTGCATCCCACTTTGATAATCATTCAGCGCACAGGTCCACCGGCACATATCAAACGAAACGTGCTTCACCAGCCCGGCTTCGGTACCCAGGTCTTCCAGAAGGTATTCCAACCGGCGGGGTGACCACGGAAAAACCTGATCGCGCGGCGTGTACTGTGCCATATATTCGTGGTAGCTTTCAATCCAGTCCGCCGTCAAATCAATCCGGCGCTCCTTGTACCGATTCTGGCTCCCCGCATAGCGAATAAAAACTACCGGGCCATTTGGGGCTTCCAGATCAATATGGTTAATGCTCAGGTTGAGGCATTCACCCTTCTTGATCCCCGTACTCAGCAGCAAGGTCAGCAGGGCGTAGGGGCGCGCATCAGGTTTGCGGGCCTGCCGCATCCCCAGCGCCGCCTGAATGAGCTTTTGCTGTTCTTCAGCCGTCAGCACTTCGGGCAGCGGGCTGATGACGGATTGCTGCAGCACTTTCTCCGCCGGGTCGGTGGTGATCCGTCCGTGCTTTTGCAGCCATCTAAAAAACGCCTTGACCGAGGTGATGCGGCGCGCCAGGCTCTTGGGGCTGCAAGGCACCCCGCGTCCGCTCTGCAGCCATTGCAGAAAATGATTTAAATCGCGGGTTGTCACACTGCCAATCGATTGATCTGGCGGCAGAAAATCTGCCAGCAGTTGTAAATCACCCATAAAAGCCTTGATGGTGTTCGACGAGCGCCCCTGATCGCGTAAATAGATCTCCCAGGCACGCAGAGCGGGGGGCAGCAGCGTCTGCGGGGAAATATGCACTTCGGGGCTGGACTGGAGAGTCATAATTCAAGTCTCCTGACTTTCGTATAGGATTTTCGCATAGCCTAACAAATCCAGTTTACAATAAATCAAAAACCCTGTCAAATGATTTCGCAGCACAATTTTGGGCATTTTCCCCTGGAATATGAAATTCAACCCACCCATCGCCCCCACAGGGTGCAGCCGTGATGCTCTCTACTCGCCCAGAATCGCCCGATTCAATATCAACTGAATGGCTTCGTAATTGGGCAGCAGCACCGAGGCCCCGCCCGGTGTCATATAAGGGTAGGTTTCACCCGGGCCAACCGCATATCGGTGAATCCGCGTCGAGTCTGCAATCAAACCAGGGGCAATCCCGCCCAGCGTCACCACCACATCCAGCGGCACATTGGTCTCTACGTTCTGTTGGTAAATCTGATAAAGCTCCGGTATCCGGCTGACTGCGTCCAGGCTCATCAGGCGGGTGAATAGTGCTTCCATCACCTCTTGAGAGCGCCGCCCGCGGTCAAAGTCCGAGGTACTGTATCGCGAACGCACATACCACAGCGCCGTTTGCCCGTCCATGTGCACCCAGCCTGGCCCCACCGAGCAGTAGCCATCATACGCCTGTGGCAGCTTGCACTGGTCAGTCAAGTTGACCGCCGCATTCACATCAATCCCACCCAGGCTGTCCACAATTGCCGTAAATCCCCGGAAATTGGTCAGCATATAATAATCCGGCCGAATGCCAAAATTATATTCCAGCGTAGCAGCAGTCAATTCAAAGCCGCCAAACTCCATGGCGGTATTGATCCGGTCTGTGCCAAAGTTGGGCATCTCCACATACAAATCCCGTGGAAAAGACACCACACTGATCGTCCCGTTCTGCGGGTTAATCAACACCAGCATAAAGACATCCGTGCGGTAATCCAGCGACTGCCGCATGTCTGACCCCAGCACGAGGATTTTGATCAGGTTATCTGCACTCGGTGCCGTTGGAGTCTGTGCGGGTGTGTATGCATCCACCGTCGGGATGACCATCTCGTTGGGGCTTTCTGGCGTTGGCGGCATGGGTTGAAACGGCGTTGGCGTTACCGTTGCATTTGGGTCGTTAATCCACACCGGGTTGCCCGCCTGTCCTCCCGGCTGAACTGGAAAATTACAGGCCACCATTGTTAAAACAATGACCAGCATCCCCCAAAAAATGGGCTTGGGTATTTTAGTCATAGTGCGCGCAAATCCTATCCACTAATTCTATCGCCGGACGCGGTTACAGCGCCTGTAGCGAGTCTGTATTATGAGACGTTGTCGTTGCAGGAAATGTTCCAGTTTCAGCCCACTGGATGGGCAAACCCAATCCTGCTTTGATGCTGGCGGTGGTCGTCAGGTTTGCCGTTGCTGTGGCTGTAGTATCCCCCTGAGATACGGCTGTCACTGTAGCCGTGTCTGTGGTCCCATTTGACGCATCATCTGGAATGCTCACGCTGACAGTAATCTCCTCGCTTGCGCCGGCACCCAGCGGCCCAACCGTCATGGGCGCAATCGTGGTAGTCCACGCCGCCCCACTGACGTTCAGATCAAAATAATCGCTGGTGTTACCAGTATTCGTCACAGTCAGGGTGTAGAGTACCTCCGCACCCGGGCTTCCCGATGCCGAGTCCACAGCCGGACTCAGCGACACTCCATAGATTGCCAGGGTATTGGCTGTGGTCGTCAGGGCTGCCGAATCGGATGCTGCCCCACTGGCTTGCGATACCGCTGTCACGGTCACTGTATCGGTGCTTCCACCTGCCGCGCCTGCCGGAATGCTGACTGTGACGGTGATATTCTGCATTGCCCCTGCTGCCAGCGGCCCCACGGTAGATGGCGCCGCCACGCTCGTCCAGCTTGCCCCGCTGGTCGAGACGGTGTAAGTGTCGCTGACATTCCCCGTATTGGTCAAAACCAGCACATAGCTGACGTTTGTGCCCGGATCGCCACTTTGTGCATCGGCCGCCGGGGTTAAAGAAACCCCATAAACCGATGGAACCGTCGGCGTCAAAGTCACTGTGGGGGGCGGAGGGGTATGAGTAGGCAGTGGCACTTCCGTCGCGGTGGGGGTGCGGGTTGGCACATTCGGCACCCAGAACTTGGCCCCGGCATAAAGCTGCGTGCTGTATCCCATACAGTTTGCCAGTTGCAGTTCATAAACTGAAACATTGTAATCCCGGCTCAAGCTGTAGAGCGTGCTTCCCGCGCTTAACGTAATCTGAATCCACCCGCGCGGCGGGCCGCAGGGAATGGTTGTGGCAGTTGCGGTGGGCAAAATAATCTGCCCGGGCGGCAGGTAGATAAATGTATTGGGCAGCAGCGTGTCGGTGAATAAGCAATTGGCGCTTCGCAGCGTATCCTGCGTAATCTGATATTGGCTTGCCAAATCTGCCAGGGTTTCACCGGGCTGGATATAATGCTGCACCCAGCCTTGCGGGGGCAGGCAGCCTGGCATGGTGGTCGGTGCCGTCAAAGGCAGCGTGGGGGTGGGCAGAATCTGCGTCTCTCCTGCCTGGGTTGGGTTGGCGGACAGGGTTTCAATTGCCAGCGTCTCACCCGGCGTGGCTGTTGCAGCAGCCGGTCCGGCTTCGGTTGGCGCTGGCAGCCACATATTCCCCTCGGTGATTGAAAGCGTCAGCGCTCCCAGGGCAATCAACCCTGTGATCAGCGCCGATGCCAAACCACCCAGGATAGACTTCAGCGATTTCATTCGCCTAGAAATCTTCCAATCTGCCGGGGTTTTTCAATCGGCAGCAGCACGCTGAAGGTCGAACTTTGTCCAATTTCGCTCTCAACCCAGATGCGCCCGCCGTGCGCCTCAACCAGCGCTTTGGCAATTGCCAGCCCCGCGGTATTTTCGCCAACACCGGCGATGGTCGTTTCACTGCCATCTGCACTGGCCTGGCGGGCAAAAATCCGCGGCAAATCCTCCGGCGGAATGCCCCCACCGCTGTCGGTAACCTGAATCAACAGATAGGTTGTTTCATCAACATCCTGGTTGATCTGAATATTGAGCCGGATAATCCCTTCCTGTGGCGATGCGCTCCCCGCATTTTGCAGCAAATGACCCATAATCTGCTGCAGGGCTTCGCGGTCAGCAAAAATCCTGGGCAGCACTTCAGGCATGCCCACGCGCAGAGTCAGGTTCTTTTCTCGCAGTTGGGCGCTTGTATCACTGATCGTCTGGTCAATGACAGCCGCCAGGTCAATGGCCTCGGGCGTCAGCTCCGAAAGCTCACCTTGCCGGTTAACAATCCCCATCAACTGATCCAGTAACTGCCGCATTTGCTCCGAGGCATGCTTGGTGCGTTCCAGGAACTTCTTCTGCTGCGTTCCCAGAATGCCAATCGACTCACCCAAAAGCAGCTCTGTGTACCCCAAAATCGATGAAAGCGGCTGCCGCAGTTCGTGAATACTGCCCGAAATGGCATCACGTTCTTGTCCGGTAATCCCGCCGCCCGCATTCAGCTCTTTTTCCAAATCCATGATCTTCATATTGGCTTGTGCCATGCCATTCTGCAGTCGGGCCATTTCTTCCAGTGTCATCCGCAGTTCAGATTCTAACTGCTGTTCAACCTCAGAGGTAGGCCGCACGGCATGGGCCGCGTCTTCCAGCGCGGTGCGCAGGCTCTCGTTCTCGGCATCCAACCGCCGGATGGTCTCCTGTGCTTCAGCGCGCAGCGCCAGCAGTGATTCAACCTCCGGGTTGGTCTCGGCGCTGCTGCGCAGCACTTGCACCTGCTGCTCCAGGGCCTGAATTTGCGTCCGCGCAGCTTCCAGCACCTGCTGTGGGTTTTCGCCGCTGGTGCCAAGCGCATTTTGTTCCAGCGCCCGGTTCAAAACCGCCGCCATGCGCCCACTGTTAGCCTGCAGGTTGGCTTGATCTTCCATGCTCCAGCCGTAATTGGAATACGGTGACATAATCATCACGCTCCCCACCATCTGATTGCCGTGCTGGAGCGGTATCACCAGCACATGCCCCGGGTCGCGTACATTCACCGCCTCGCAGATGGCCTTCAGATCTTGCGGTGGGTTACCTTGTGGCGATAGTTTTAATGGCTTATTGCGCTGAATACTGGAGGCCAGCAGCGGGATCCGGTTTTGCGGCAAAGCAAACCCCGGCAGCGCTTCCTCGCGGATTAGATCGTATCCGCAGATAAAATTGACCTGTCCGAAGGGGTCTGGCACTGACGAGATAAATGCCAGGTCTGCCACCATCGTCCGCGAGACAGCTTCGGTCAGTAGTTCACCAATTTTTAACGGATCTGTCTGATTGGACAGATCCAGCCAGGCCTGGATGATTCGGGGGTCTGTCTGGCTGCGTCGCGGCGCTTGAACGGCATCCTCGCCGCGCACGGGTTCGGTTGCCGTCTCTGCATCCGGCGATAAACGCCGCACCAGTCCCGGCAGCAGCGGATAAGTGCATAACTGCGCCAGCCGCACAAACCCGGCAAAATTCCCCGCCTCGGTCTCAATCAACAGGTGTGACATCACGCCTGCCAGCATCAGCCCCATAAACCCAACCCCCAGCCCCCATTCCTGCGGGCGTCGAATGAACAAGATCAGCAGTCCCCCAATGAGAATCGCACTGGCAAACATTTGCCAGTACCAGTCCAGCATACCCCGGTTAAAGGTGGCGGTGGGGTCGGCCTGTGCCGTTTGTGACCAGGCGTAAATCTCAAAGAACAACAACCCAATCGCCCCCAGGTTCAGGATGGTGTTCAGAATATCGCCCCATCGGCAGGAGGTTGGAAAGCACCAGATCCAAACAATCCACAGTAGGCTCGCCACGGTCAACCAGCGGTCAAGCGGCGGCAGCAAATGCGCCGGGCTGACCACCTTCTGCCAGGCCAGACCGCTGACAAAGAACAGCGCCAGTTGGGCAAGCAAAATTACCGCAAGCCCCAGGGCTAAGCGTTTGGCCACAGGTGCGGGCTTGCTGTGCTTGAACAGAAATCCCTGTAGTGCCGCAATCACTGAAAATGCCAGTACCAGATGGTACAGCAAATTTCCTGGCGGCGTGGTAAGCATTTTGAGTATTTGAGCAAGTAGGGTAGCCATAATTTTAATGATTATAGCACGGGTATTAAACTCGGTTGCTTTTTTCAAGCCTCCAAAGGTTGACAAATCTGTAAATTCCGGTAAAATACTCCTCGCAAGTTAAGCCGAAGTGGCGGAATTGGCAGACGCGCTACGTTCAGGGCGTAGTGGGATTATCCTCGTGAGGGTTCAAATCCCTCCTTCGGCACCTCAAACCCCGTGCAAACGGGGTTTTTGTTTTCTTGTCTTGAAATTAATTTGGGTGTATGATTAATAGCATGAACTGGGTCAAAACAAATCTCCGTCGGATTTTAGTCGTTGGAGCAGTCATTGTTCTGCTCCTCCTAATGATGGACTTGAACAACCGGGTGGTTTCCCTCAACCGCTTAACCAATCAGCGGGATGACATGCGGACTGAAATCGCCCAGTATCGTGCTACGGCGACGGTTCTGCATACCCAGATTGCCTATGCAACTTCCGAAGCTGCCGTTGATGAGTGGGCTCGCGACAAGGCGCATTACATCCAGCCGGGGGATGTTCTGGTTGTGCCCTTGCCGCCGCCCGGCGCCACGCCCGAGCCCGTCTTCATTCCAACCCCCACAGTGATGCCCATCGAAAATTATCAGGTCTGGTGGGCGCTAATCTTCGGCGAGTAAACCCGTCCGGTAAACTTATTCCTCAGGCACTCGGCGGATGGCCAGCAGCGTCAGGTCATCCGATGCTGCCGCATTTTGCCGAAATTCACTCACTGCCTGATCCAGTGCTTCTAGCAGTTGACACACATCTTTTCCGCGGGCCAGTTTGATTGCCTCTAGAATCCGTTCTTCGCCAAACATCTCCTCGGTGGGTGATGTGGCATCAGTCAGCCCATCCGTAAAGAACAGCAGGCCGTCATTGGGCTCAATGGTGATGACGTGTTCATCGTACTTGATATCTTCCATTACCCCCATCGCCATGCCGCCGCGCTCCAGTTGTTCAATGACGCCATTGTGCGCCCGCAACAGTAGGGGGCGGTTATGCCCCGCATTAGCATACGTCAGCGTTCCCTTTTCCAGCGATAAAATCGCATAAATAGCCGTCACAAACAACCCGTTCTTTGAATCCACCAGCATCAGGTTGTTAACCCGTTCCAGCGCCCGTGCCGGCGATTCAACCCCCTGCATTGCCCGGATCAACGTCCGCGCCACTGTCATATAGAGCGCCGCGGGCAGCCCCTTATCCGATACATCTGCAATCACCAACCCCAACCGACCCTTACTTAACCGGATGATATCGTAAAAATCACCGCCCACCTGTCGAGCTGTCTGCCAGCGGATGTCCAACTCCCATCCGGGCAGGTCTGGTAAATGCGAAGGCAAAAAGGTCTGCTGAATTTCCCGCGCCAGTTGAATTTCCCGCTCCAACCGCTCGCGCGCTACCATTTCAGCCTTCAACCGCTCGTTTTGAATCGCCAGCGCCACCTGCTGTGCCACTCCGGTGATCAACTCAACCCGCCGGTCTTGAAATCCTGCCGGCACCCCATCTTCCTGCATCACCAGCACGCCAAAATGCTCGCCCTTCACAGCCAGCGGGTACCCCACTAGCCAGTGTCCCCGGGCCGCCTGACGAGGCGAAGGCTTTTGCCCGGGTGGCAGGCAGACCAGGTTTGGCCAATCTCCCGGTGGCACTGAGAATTCGCCCTCCGGGCACACAATTAAATCTTGTGCCTTGATCGCCGCATCGAGCAGTGCAAACTCACCCAGGCGGTAATCTCCCGACAGGATGCTTTGAATGGAGTCCTCGTCTGTGGCATAGGCCTTGGTTGCCCGATGCGACTGCGTTTCCGGGTCCCACAAATACACCGCACAGGCATCCATCCCCACCAGGATGGGGATCAGGTGAACAATTGCTTCGAGCACGTCGTCCAGCTCATTTTGACTGACCACCGCCTGGGCCACCTGCAAAAGCACCGCGGTGACGTAGGCCTCCTCCTGCCGGGTCTCCAGCAGGCGAATGTTTTCAACTGCCACCGCCGTCTGATGCACAATCCCTTGCAGAATCGCCATGCTGTGCTGATCCAGCATTGAATTCCCCAGGGCATTCAGATCGGCATGGTGCCCTACCAGAAATGCACCCAGAATTTCGCCGCGCGCTTGCAATGGCATCAGCACCAGCGTGGTGGTTTCATCCGCCGTACCGGCAGCCGGCAGCGCCAGTTCGCTCGCCGCGTCATAAATAAAAACCATCCCGCCGCTTTCGCGCAGCCGGGCCAAAGCCGGCAGTTCTGGCTCTAAGAGCAGCGGCTCAGCCCGCGAAATATTTAATCCATATTCCGCCTCAAGCGAGAATACCTGCAGCGTCTCATCCCACAGGAAGAAAGCGCATTGCTGAATTCCCGCCAGCAGCGGGGTTAACCGCACCATCGTCTCCAGCAGCTCGCTGATATTGTTGATCGCCTGAGAGGCTTCCGAAACCTGCAGCAAGATGGTCGCAATCCAGGCCTGTTCTTGCGAGGCTGAATACAGGCGCGCATTCTGAATGGCGACTGCCGCATAACCCGCAAATGTGGTGATCATTGCCCGCGCTTCACTGCCGTATCGCCCGGGGCTTTCATGCGCCAGCGCCAGAATCCCCAGCGAGGTTTCGCCCACCCGCAGGGGGATCGCAATCGAAGAATAATCCTGCGGAAACCCCATGGCTTTCCCCAACGGCCCATAGGCTTCATCCGCCTGCCGGATTTGCGGCTCAGACGAAATCAACGTGGCGTGGAGTTGATCGTCCACCTCACTGTCTTCGCGGGCAACTTCCAGCAGCCGCGCAATCTCTACCCCGTGCGCCGCAATTGGGCGAAGCGCCCCATATCCTTCGTTCTGTGGGTCTTCCAGCAGCCAGATGACCGCTGCTTCAGTCGGCAGGTTGCGTTCCAGTTCGCTTAGCACTTTTTCCAGCAGGTCTTCCAGCGTCACGTTGGAGGCTATCAGGCTGGCCACCTCCCGGAAGCTGTCTGCCACCTGCCGCCGCCAGCGCTCGGTCCGATACATGGTCGCGTTGCGAATCGTCACTGCAATGCTCGACGCCAGCGCCTGGAACAGGGTCAAATCGTCTGTATTGAATGTGTTGACGGCTTCGCTTTGAATATCCAGAACCCCCAACACCTCATCGCCGAATTTTAATGGCACACACAGTTCAGATTGCGTCGAATCTGAGGTCAGTTCAAAAGGCCGATAGAGCGGGTCTGTTGAGATGTCGTTCACCAACCGTGGCTCTCCGGTCCGTGCCACCCACGGGATGATGCCCAACGGGTCGTCAATGCTGTATTGCAAGCACTTCTCGCAGATCATTTCGCTGCGTTGCCCGCTGCCTGCCACAAATTCCACCGTTCGCCGCCCCAGGTGAGTGGTGAACAGGTGTACATACGGATACCCAAACCGCTTGTGAATGACCTCAACCACCTGGTCGAGCAGCACTTCCATATCCAAAATTGAGTTTAGCGCCCGGCTCACCTCAAATATGGCTTCCATCTGTTCTGCCCGCCAGCGGATGGCACTGTACAGCCGGGTTCCCTGCACCGCCAGCGCCACATTATTTGCCAGCGCCCGCAGAACAATCAGGTCAATCTCATGGAACCCATCAATCCGGTTGGATTGAATATCCAGCACCCCCACCACGCTCTCACCGGCTTTCAGTGGCAGGGCAATTTCAGAGCGCGTCTCCGGCAGGATCGAAACAGCCCGATAATGCGGCTCGGTGCGCACGTCCTTTGCCAGTATCTCTTCGCCAGTTTGTCCGACCGTTCCAACAATGCCTTGCCCCTGTTTTACCCGAAAATGCGGCGTGTTTTCGACCGGGTGGGTAGCCGCACTGCTCCCGGCCTGAAAGATCAGTTCTGTCCCGTCTTCGCTCATGGTGAAGATGGACACAGAGTAATAGTGAAAAGTTTGCTCAATCAGCGTTGTTACCCGCCGGCAGAGTTCATTCAAATCGGGCAGGTTTGAAATTTGTGCGCTGACCGAGCGCACCAAGGATAGCTGTTCGTACCGCCAGTTTTTCAGCCGCTCCTGGCGGGAGATTTGCAGCGCAACCGCTGCATGAGCGCACAGCCCTTCCAAAAACGCAATTTCATCCGGTCGCAGCGGCGGGCCTTCTAGTCGCTCCACCAGCAGAATTGCCAGCAGATAATCGCGTGAAAGCAGCGGCAGCGCCAACTGGCGCGGGGGCTGCCCTTCATCGCACGGGACCACCGCACCGCTCTCTGCCGAGCAGTCTTTTTCGTGTGTCGCACACACCTGCCGGACAATCTCCGGCGCCGCGTCATTGGGCAGCAGCAAAATATCCGGCTCCCCCGGCAGCGGATAAGCCGGCGCCACAAACCAGACCTCACCCCTGCAGCCCAACAGGGTTTCCATCGTCTTGCGCATCAGGGCAGCCTGCGCGGCAGCATTGGGCTCAGCTAAAAGCGCCTCACTCAAACCGAGAAACTGCCGCCACTCCGGCATTCCGGCAAGCTGTCCTACAGTCATTCGGATTGCTGCTCCTTATGCTTACGCATGATCAACACATTGGCGCCATCTTCAAAGTGGAAAGAGATTTCATCCATCCACTGCTGCATAATATATAATCCCCAGCCGCCTGCCTCACGTTCTGAAAGCGGGCTGTTGCGGTTGGGTTTCTTGACATGGGTGGGATTAAAAGGCTGACCATGATCCCGCAGGATGATGGTCAGCCCTTTAGTGGTTATCTCAAGCGTACACTCAATCGGTCCCAGGTTTTCACCGCCGTAAGCATGCTCAATGATGTTCGAGCAGGCCTCATCCACTGCGGTTTCCACAGAATACACCGCAAATGAACTCAACCCGGCATCCTGGGCTGCCTGGCGGACGATAGCAGCAATCTGTTCCAGACTATCGTAGCGTCCTGGAAACGTGTAAGTTGTCATGCTCTGGCAAAAGGCTTAGAAGTTGCCTACCGCAGTCAGCACCTCATCGTAGAACTTGAACAGAATATTAAATCCTGCCAGTTCCAGGGTGCTTTTGATGTTCGCGGGAACTTGTGCCAGTACCAGTTCGCCCCGATTATAGCGTTTGCAGGTCTTCTGAGTGCCAATCAGCACCCGCAGGCCTGCGCTGGAAATAAACGCCAGCTCGCTCATATCAATCACAATCCGATAACGTCCCTGCTCAGTGATCGCATTGATCGCCTCGGCAAACTTGGGGGCAGTGGCGCTGTCAATGCGGCCCTGGACTTTGATGACGTCACAATGTTTGAATGGGGTATGAACAATCTCCATGAAAAGCCTCCAATGCAATTTGAAAACAATCGGGAATGTGCAACAAAACGATTATATCATACGCCTTGCCTTTCAAAACAACCGAATGACCCTTTATTTCACCCAATTTTCAGATTGCTCCAACCCTCGCCGAATCCTTGACTTTCGTAGTAGAATACTCATGAACGTTGTTTATCAACGTGAATCTCATGGTTTTCGGGCAATCCGGCCCGACCATCATCACAACAAAGGATATGCCAATGAGTGGAAAAGAGAATCCACAAAACATCATCGAGGGTTATAAGAAACGCCAGCAGCTCATGCCGTTCCTGGTGGGCGGTGCGGCGGTGCTGCTCGTAGCCGTGGGGATTATCATCCTCATCGCCTGGCTGACGGGTGATAATAAGCCTTCTGGCTTTACCCTGTTTGCTACTAAAACACCCACCCCAACCAGCACGTTCACGGCTACCCCCACGGTGCCCTCACCCACCCCCACCGTCACCAATACACCCACCGAAACCCCCACCATCACGTTGACCCCCACACCCACCGGCCCGCGGGAGTACACCGTTCAGGCCAATGACAACTGCTGGGACATTGCCGTCGCTCAGAATGTTGAGCTCTCGGTGCTGTTAGCCATCAATGGCTTCACCCCCGGCACCTGCCCGATTACTGAGGGGCAAGTCATTCTCATCCCGGCCCCCGACCAAACCCTGCCGACCGCCACCCCGCTTCCGCCAGACCTGCCCGCCGGAACACGCATTGAGTATTACGTTGGCGCAGGCGAAACCCTGGGCGTCATTGCCGAAAAGTTTAACACCACCGTGGATGCCATTGTCGCCATTCGAGATAACGGCCTGACCCTGGATACCATCAACACAATCTATGAAGGTCAGAAACTGATCATCCCGGTCAATCTGGTTACCCCGACCCCCACCAAGCAGCCCACGCTGACCCCGCTGCCAGCCACCGCGACGACAGCGCCCACTGCCACCCCCACGCCGTAACCTTTCTGGAGTTTACATCCTTTGGAGGGCAGCCCGAATGTCCATCTGGACTTCTGGCTCGCCCTCCATCTTTTGTGCGGCCCATAAGGTCTGTTGGCTGGTCGCCGAGCCAATTTGCCCCAGTGCCCAGGCCGCCGCACCGCGGATTAAGGGTTCAGGTTCGTTCAGTAATGCATTTTCCAGCGCCGGGATAGAGTCTATCAACCCTGCATTCCCCAGCGCAATTGCCACGTTGCGCAAATAGCCGCGCCGTTTGGCGCGTAAAATGGGCGAATCCTTAAATCTGATATTAAATTCTGTCGCGGACAACCCCAGCGCTTCAATCAACGCCGGTGTGGCTGTTTCAACTCGGGGGTCCAGAGCCGGGTCACCGGCTGTGTTCAGCCATTTTCGATTCCACGGGCAAACCTGCTGGCAAATATCACACCCAAACACCCGGTTCCCCAGCGCCGGGCGCAGTTCCGGTGGAATGCTCCCCTTATGCTCGATGGTCAGATACGAGATGCATCTCCGGGCGTCCAGCGTACGGTCGGTCCCAATGCAGCCTGTTGGGCAGGCCTCAATGCAGCGCGTACAGGTGCCGCATCGGTCTGCGGTAAAAGGCGCATCGGTCTCAATCTCGATGTCAAACAGTAGCTCGCCTAGCAAAATAAAAGACCCCCATATGGGGGAGATCAGGCAGGTGTTCTTCCCAATCCATCCCAATCCGGCTTGCTGTGCCAGATCGCGTTCCAGCAGGGGACCTGTATCGGTATATATCTTCCACGTAAATACCTTGCGGCTGGATTTTTGAAAATCTTCTGCCAGCCATTGCAGCTTTTCCGGAATCACGCTGTGATAATCTTTGCCCCAGGCGTAGGCTGCCACTTGCCCGCGGGTCGGGTCGCCGGGCAGTGCCGCCAGTCCCGGTGCCGCATATCGCAGCCCCACCACGGCAATGGAGCGTAGCCCTGGCAGAAGCTCGGCGGGGTTACGACGTTTTAATACCGCGTCAGGCCGCGCCAAATAGCCCATCTCGGCCTGCTTGCCCGCCCCAATCCATTTTTCATAAGCCTCAATATGGGCGGGCGTCTGTACCGGGCTGACCCCCAGCAAGTGCAACCCACGCGTTTCGGCGCAATCCTGCAGTATCTGACGGAGTCCGCTCACGGCATAAAATACTCAGCCAGCAGACTGCTCAGGTCAGCATCAGTATGCCGGGCGGCAATTTCAAAAAAAACATCCCGGTCAGCGGTTTGATTTTGCAATGTTTCAGCATAATCTTTGAGGAACGCAAAAAACGCCTCGTCTCCCATGGCGGTTCGCAAATCTTCAAAAAATTGTGCCCCGCGCAAATAGACCGCATTCCGATAGGGCAGATAGCCGCCGTAGTCGTAAATCCCCCGGTTGATCCAGCCCGCTGGGTTATAGAAATCTACCCGGTATGCCCACCACCAGTTCACTGCCTCAGGCCCTGATTGTTCGTAATATAACCGTTCGCAGTAGGTTGCCAGGGATTCATCCAGCCAGGGCTCCAGCCCTTGATCATTCCCCACACTCCCAAACCACCATTGATGCGAGGTCTCGTGCACGGCAATCATCGTCAGGTAACCGCGGTCTGTGCCTTCATACAGACTGTAAAATCCCCGGCTGAGGAAGTACAGCCCATCATATTCCATCCCATCCAAAAAATCAGCTTCCACCACGCTCAAAGTGGTCCGTGTGTAGGGTGTGAATAGTTCCCCGTACAGGCTGACCGCTTCGCTGGTGGCTTCCAGTGCTGCCTCCGCTGCCGGATGCGAGAACGGGAACAGCGAATAACTCAACACCGTGATATTCCCAACCTGTTTCTCAAATACCGTATAGACCGGGCTGCCTGAGATGGCAAAACTGCGGCAGTCTTTCAGTATGTAATGATACCGGCTGCCGTCCTGCTCGGCGGGAGCGCTGGCCGCCAGCACCAGCCCCTCCGGGGCGTTGCTCACATCCAGCGTAATGTCAAAATCTGCCAGCTCATATACCTGGTGTTCGCCGTAATACCAGGCCGGATGCGCCAGCCAGCCGCGTCCAGCCTCATAGGGCGGAAAGTACAAATACCAGTCCACCAGATTGCTCTGATTGACCGTATATCCAAACGGCACCGGGCGATAGCTCTCCGATGGCGGCGGGATCTCTGGCAGGGCAATAGTATAGTTGGCCTGCAGTGCAATTCGCTGCCCTGGCATCAAGGGGGTATCCAACGGTATGGTTAATTGATTTGAGTCCAGCACCGCGTTGGGGTAGCTCTGCCCATCTGTGCCGGTCAAGGCCTCTAATTCAAAAGCTCCCTTCCAGCGGTTGGGTTCAACCATCAACACCAGTTGGGTGATGGGCTCCGTGGAATTATTCGTATAGCCAATATCCTGCTGAACCACAACCTGGCGATACCCAAAGTCCCATTGGACATTCAGGTTATAGGTAATTGGCTGCGGTACCGCCGGAGCAACCGTTGGCACTGCGGTTGGCTCTGGCGTGGGAGTTTCAATAAAACTGGCAGTTGGCGCAGCCTCGGTCGAAGCCGGCAGGATCGGATCTGCCGGGGGTGGGGTTTGTGTACACGCTCCCAGCAGCAGGGCACTCAACCAGAGGATGCGCCAGACTCGTTTCATTTACTTATAACTTATGATCAGGGTGTTGGCGTAAGCGTAGGTTCAGGCGTATTGGTTGCCGTAGGTTCTAATGTCGCCGTGGCTGTGGCCGCCGCACCATCAACCTTGATGGTAATCGTCACGCTGTAGAAGTTTGCGCCATTGGCATTGGTCAGCACCCAGATACTGTCATATGTACCACCCGTGGTCGGGGCCTTCATATTCAGGGTGAGGTCCACCTCTTCGTTCGGCTTAACTTCCTTCGGGAAGCTGATATCTGTCGCACTCATTCGCCCGCCGCTGCCTGCATAATACCGCAGTTGGTAGCCAGTGGTCCATGTCGTGGTGCCGGTATTCTTGATATGCCAGGTCATGGCAAAATCGGCGCCTGGCGCAAAACTGGTATTGTCGGTTGGCGATTGTGAAATCCACAAACCCCGGTCACTGGTTCCACCCGCCGGCTGCGTGACCACTGGGGCGGTCACTGCCAGCGTGGCGGTGGCGCCGGTAGCGGTTGCAGCTACCGTGGCTGTGGGTGGCTCTGGTGTGTTGGTTGGTGCCAGAGTCCAGGTTGCCGTGGGCGAGGGCATCATTGCTGCAGTGGCAGTCATCCAGGCCTGCACGGTTTGAGCTGCCTGAGTACGAACCTCATCCGCGCTCTGCGTGGGTTCAACCTTGCCGCAGGCTGCCAGGGTCAAAAGGCTCACCAGCATCAGGGCGCCGATGAGTATTTTTTTAATCGAAGTCATAGCATTCTCCTAACTAAATTACAAAATGAGCGGCCCAGAAGGGCCGAAAGGGAATTGTCCTTCCCTTTTTCGGAATTGTCAAGTGTCTATCCCTGTCCTATGGGATCGGGATCCAGCCTTCAGGAGCATCCTGAGAAGGCAGTGCATTGCCGAATCCGCGCCCATCCCGGAACACAAAATAGGTCACTGCGCCATTATGAATTGAGAAATCATAAGTGTAATCGGTGCCGCGTTGTGTAAAGCTTAGCGTGTAATCGCCAACCGGCAGGTCGCTCAGCACTAGATTCTCGCGATAATATTCATCGCTGTTCAGCCAGGGCGCGTAGGACAGTATAATCCATTTTCGCCCGGTTGTCTGAGATTTTACAGTGACTTCTACCCCGCTCAGAAACGAACCAGTGCCATCCAGCAGCCGTCCCACCAGCACCCCCATTCCTTGCGGCGGGGTCAGCCACAATTCCGGGTTGCGGTGGGTGTAATACCGCTCGCCCGATTCAAGCCGAACCTCAAAATGCAAATGCGGACCAGTGGTATTGCCCGTGTTGCCAACCAGCCCCAGTGTATCGCCGGTTTCAACCCGCTGCCCCAAAATCACGTTAATTTCATCCATGTGAGCATAGACGGTCTGCAGCTTGTGCCCTTCAAAGCCAAAGTCATGCCGGATCATCACGGCCAGTCCATACGGATCTTCGGGATCTTCATCCCCGTGCAGCAAACCGTATCCAGCCCACACCACCCGTCCCGATGCCGCCGCAATCACAGGCGTCCCGGGAGGGGCGTCAATATCAATGCCGGTATGTAAAATGGTGCTGTCCGGAAATACATAGCCGTACCTGTAATCTGCCAGCGGCCAGTTGACCTCATCTACGGCTATTGGCCGGCTGAAATAGAAATGATCTTTAGCCCCCAGCGCCCAGGGTGCTTCACCCAGGGGCGGCCGCCAGAGAAAAGATGGGTCTGCTCCCGGTGTTGGAAAGACCAACCGCAGCGGATTGGGATCGTGGGTATATTCTGGCGTCGGCGTCACTGCTGGCGGGGGCGTGCCTTCTGGCAGCAGTTCGCCAGCCTCAGCAGGCGGTGGGGTGGCAGTCAGGCTGCCCGTTGTATCGCCGGATTTGCAACCCGCCAGACTCATCAGTAAAACGATCAACAGGGCTAAATACCAGTAAGGTTTCATTTTTAGGTTCATATCTTGCGCTGACCAGTTTCTCATCCAAAAAAGCTCCGATTATGGATTCGGTGTGGGCGGTGGCAGTGTCCAGGTTGGGTGTAGTGTTGCCGTGGGGGTCAGGGTGGGGGTGGCTTGTGTGGGGCCTCGGGTGGGGCGCGGGGTGGCTGTGGGTTCAGGCGTAAAAGTTGGCACATAGGTCGGCGTAATCAGGGCCTCTACCGGGTACAACTGATCCATCGCCGCTTCCCAGGTCAATCCACCGGTCATCACAAACTGATTAAATCGCGTGGCCGGATAATAAGTTGGCCAATTGCGGAAGGCCGACAGCCGCTGCCAGCCGTATCGAGCCGCCAGGTCGGTAAAATCAATCCAGTAACCGGCTGGCACAGGTCCCACCTGTCCGCCTGCCTCATACGCTAGCGGGTCGCCGCTGTAACGGGCGTTCAAATCCCAGATCATTTGCTTCAAGGGTGTCCCCTGCGAGCCATCTTGATAGCGCGCCTTGATGTAAACCCGCCAGTATGTCTGACTGCCGATCTCTTCCCGAACAGCCACCAGCCAGCCCGCATCCAACGGAATTGGGTTCAACGCAAAAGCCCGCCCGGTGTACAGCCAGTCTTGTGTCACACCCGGTGATACCGGATAAGTGATCGGTTTATAGGCGTTTTCAAGGCTGAGCAGAAAATCCCACCCGGCAGTGGCGCCAACGCCGGCCCGTAGCGCATTGTAAGCCTCATCCACCTGATCATGCAGGTAGGGGTAGGGTGCTGTCACGTCTGGCAGCCCCACAATGCCGTAGCGCCCGGCTGGTGCCATCTGAGTCAGTGTAATTTCCGGGCTGTAAAGCGTTTCTGGCGCGGGCAGGTTAATTTGCAGCAGCGGCGGCAGGGGGTCATCAGCAGGCTGTGACAGGGCCTTCCATTCCAACCCACGTACAGCCCCCGGCAGATCCAGGAAAGGCAAAATCATTTTAGCCCCATCCAGCGCGTAGGCCGTCAGGCCGGTTTGATTTGGGCCCACCACCGCCGTCAAAATGGCATCACTCCCCGGACTCCAGGCCGGCCAATCGCCGCTGCCCAATGCGCGGGCCGGGTCGCCGGGCGCTGCCGTATCCAAGACCATAATTTGCCGTGTCCCCTGACCATCCGCCGACCAGGCCAGCCAGACGCCATCCGGCGACCAGGCCGGATGATCTTCCTGTATGCCCGGCGTCTGACTCAGGTTGGTAAACCGCTCGCCCTGACTGTCCAGCCGCGCGGTCCAGATTTCCTGATTGCCATTCCGTGTGGAGGTGAACGCAATTTCACGCCCTTGCGGCGACCACGCCGGAGAAAAATCCGCTGCCGGGTCACTGGTTAATTGAATCGGGTCCTGGGTCGGGTCGCTGATGGACTGGATATAAATTTCCAAATTGTCGTTGGTATAGGTTTCGTAAGCCAGCCACTCACCATCCGGTGACCACGTCGGGGCGCCATCGTAGGCTGGGGTATCGGTCACGCGGGTTTGTTCACCGGTTTCCAGGTTTAACAGGTAGATGTCCCAGTAACCGTTTTGGCGTGAGGCATAGGCCAACACCTTTCCGTCCGGGCTGATCGTTGGGTCGGCGTCATCCCAGGGTGTATTGGTCAGTCGCACCAGCGGCAAATATACGGGGTGATAGGCAAAAAGGTGCGTGTACAACCCGTCAGTCAGCGCCAGAAAAACAAAGCCCTGGTCCCGCAGTCCTGCAGCCTGTTCATTACTGATTGGGGTAATTTCTACCACTGGTGGATTTTCCAGCACTGCCGCGGCTGTTGGCGATGCATCCCCCGTTGGCGTGACTGACCGGGTTGCGGTTGGACTCACTACCGGCTCGACCGGCGGCCAGATAAAAGCCGATACAATCGCCCCGACCAGCAGCAAGCCCGCCATCACCATAAGGATGATACGGACACGTTTGCGGGTGAAAAATGCTTTGAGTTTACCCATTGCTATGATTTTACTTCAAATCGCCGCGGAGCAGTAGCGCCGGGTCAATCGGTTGGAAAATTCCGCTGAGCCGCCACAGGCAGTAATACCCCATTTCTTCTGGCGTGGCATTGTTCGCGTAGTGTGCCATCACCGGGAAACTTGCCCCCGCCGGCCCCACCCGCACCTCAATATGCAGGTGTGGGTTCACGCTGGCGCCCGTCGTCCCCACCTCGCCAATTGTCTCACCGCAGGTCACCGCCTCGCCCACTACCGGCAGGGCAGGTTGGTTCAAATGAGCATAAAGAACATACAGCGAACGCTGGCTGTTATCCCACGCGGGCGTCACCGGCAGTGCCGGGCAGTTCACTCGTCCATCGGGTGTGGCAATCATCCCCGGCTCCGGCAGTGCCAGCATTTCCAGCCAGCTTTCAGACAGTTTTTCCAACGGCGTCTCAATAATGATCACGTTCCCATACGGCGGGCGATCTTGAATCACAGCCACCGTCTCTCCATCCAGCACGCTCATTACCCCCAGCCCCAGCATCTGACTGTGCTCCCCGCGTGAGTAATACGCATAATCCGCCCCATGGTGCCCATCATCCCGCCCGGGTGCCGGCATCTCAAATGGGTTTTTGAGAATCTCCGGCAGCTCCGCCAGGATGATATCTTCCAGCGGTGAACACAACCCCGAAAACACGGGTGGTTCTGGGGTTTCGGGGGGGGATGTCACTATTGGCGTTTGGGCTGCCGGTTTTGCGGTTGGGCTGGGGAGCGGTGTTGGGCTTGCAACCGCTGTGGTTGCTGTGACCGTAGGCAGTACAGAATCACCCACCGTGGGGGTGCAGCCAGCCAGCATAAACAATGCCAGCAGCAGCACCCAACCACCGTGGGTGATTCGATGATTCAGTCTTAACGGCTTATCCGTTCGCAGCGGGCGTTTCAAAGTTCACCTGGCGCTCGTCCACGCAATCCAGGTCGGGGTAGTAAAGCCGCACGGCGGCTGTGAAAGGGCCCACCGCCTCGGCTGAACGGATATGCATTGTGAATTTTAACTGTTCCACTGCCGTTTCAATGATATGCGTCACCGAAACAACCTCCCCATTTGCCGCGCTGATCCGTATCTCCAGATTAGGCGGCTGTTGGAACGGGGTGATATCCACCAGGATGCGTACCCGGCGTCCATCCGGATATGGCTCTGCCGCCAGGTCAACCAGCCGCACATCCGCAGGCGCCAGGGCATCCTCATCCGGGGGTTGGAAGGCGAAATGTGGCATTGCAGCAGTCACCTAGGCTGTGATCTTCCGTGCTTCCATATAGAAGCGCTTCTCTTTGGCTTCACCCATCGAGAAGGTCTTGCGCGGTAGGGCGCCATCCAGAATCACGGTCTTGAACAGGTCGCTCTTCGGCATTCCGGGCAGGTAAAAGCCCAGCTTGCCCGGCTGCGCGCCCAGTTCGCAAACCACGTCTTCGCCGTGAACATAATCAATCTTCTCGGCGCCGCCGTTTTTCAACCAGCCGTCTAAAAAGGCTTGCAGTGTGCCAACCGGCAGGTTGGATGTCGGCTTGGTGATCCAGGCAACCTGGTATCCCGCATTCGAGATCACGCCGACCGCCTGTTCCGCGCCCTGCTGTCCATCCACAACCGCAACCATTTCAGCCGCGCTCTTGCAGCTCTGGAAGTGAATGGCCCCGCCGTAAAAAGCGGTCATTGCCTCAACCACATTCTGCTTCACGCCGAACAGCACCCGGTGAATTGGCTCAAATTCCAGCCCTTCATCGTGGACATTCTCAATCTCCACCAGGGCATAGCGCGCCGGGTGATTCATGCCCACAGTGGGTTTCAGCTTTTCCCAGATAGCTTTCGCCGTCGCCAGCGAGTGATTGCCGTCGCCCATGGCAAACAGCAGCACGCCCTTGTCGGCTCCCACGCCGTAGCGCTGTGCAAATTTCTGCGGGTCAGCCAGCTTTTCTAGCGCGCCAACCACCTGCTTCTCAATAACTAGGTCCGTCACCCGATACCCGCGCAGGTGACCGCTGCCCAGCATCAGTTCAAAATCGTAAACTGGCGTCAGATGGTCGCGCTGCGCTGCTACCGGCTCGATGACAGTCTTCTCCGGGTCGTCGATCAGTACCAGAATATGGGGCAGTTCCAGAGCCGCACCCTGACGAATCCGTACCCGCGGCGGGATCCGTTCCAAAATTGTGCCCTCAGTCGCCCGGATGAGTGTCTGCGAGCCTTTGTTGTAATCATATCGTTCCAGGTCCAGCGCCAGCATCAAACCGCGGCGTGTCCGCCCTTCAACAGTTCGCTCAACGTAAATCAGCCCTTCATAAGCCGTCAGCAGATCTTTCGCCAGGTAGGTCTGCATCGCCTGCTGTGTGCTTTCAATCCGCCGGGGTTCTTCTGGCGTCTCCAGATAAACTTCCGGCAGCGTCAGCCGAAATGTTGATGGTGCACTGCCAACAATATCTTCAACCTGCTGCCAGTATTCTGGCTGCGAGGTGAACTGGTCGCAGGCAATCACAGCCCATTTGGTCAGGTCTGTGCCGGGTTTTGGCAGCAGAATATCAGCAATCTGGATGCCAATTTCAGGGTAATTACGCATGGATTGAGCCTCCCAATAAGTGATATGCTTACAGGGTATTTTACCCTAAATCAAAACCTTAAGGCGTCTTATCCAGCAGCGCAATCATTTCTTCAACCATTTTGGCCTGACGCACCCGGCTGTCGGGGTCAAGGCCCATTTCGGTCAGGCAGGCGGCCGTATAATCCTGCAGAAAAGTCCGGCTTGTGGCTTGCACCGCCGCGTGAATTGCCGTCAGTTGCTGCATAATCTCCCGGCAGTCTCGCTCTTCATTCAACATTGCCTGTACCCCGCGCACCTGGCCTTCAATTCGCCGCAGTCGCTGAACTAACCGGGTCTTGGTTTCTGTATCTTGAATTTTCATGTGAATATTCCTCGCGTTTTACCGGCTCACGGCCGGTCAGGGCTTAGCCCGCTCAGCCAAACCCGCCGTGCGAGCCGCAGCTGCTCCCGCCGCTGCTGGCCCCGCTTGTCCCGCTGCCAAAGGCAGCCGCCATCGATACTTTTTTCTTTGTATCCGTGCTGGCGCACTTGGGGCATACCGGGCTCAAATCCACCTCGGAAAACCGCACCATCTTCTCAAACGTCTCACCGCATTGATTGCACCGATATTCATACAGGGGCATCTGAACTCACCTCTCCAATAGCTGCATTATACTCCCCCCTAGTATAGCATATCGCAAATCCTCGTCAAGGTTTTGCGCCAGCTACTCGCAGATTGCCTGTATAAATTCATCCGCGGCCCAGATTTTGTAAGCTGCACGCGCCAATTTCTCGTGGGTTGTGTGCCAGCGTGGCACCGCACCGATGTCCCAATACTGCAGCCCCAGTCCTTCGTGTGAGAGAGCCAATTGACCACCAATGACATCGCATAAATGCACAATTGAAAGCGTGGTGTGGGGGCCATATTGGGCGCTCGGTTTTCGCGTGAACACGCCCACCAGCCGGTTGATTTGAACTTCCAGTCCGGTCTCCTCGCGCACCTCTCGAATAATCCCCTCAACCGGGGTTTCATTGGGCTCAACAAAACCGCACGGCAGGCACCAGCCGCTGCCATCCGCTCTGTCCATCAATAAAATCTCTCCCCGACTATTAAAAATAGCCGCGTCAGTACCCACCTTGGGTGTGATGGTTCCAATTTCACCCAGAAACCGCGCTTTGATCTCGGCAGTTGACGTCTCTAATGCTTCGCTGTACGTTTCGCAGGCCAGGTCCATCAACCGCTCATACCGCTCCCGGTCAAACGGGTTGGTGGCATAGTGCAGTCCATCTCGCGCAATCGCTTGCAATCTGTCTAAAAGTGTATAAATATCCATGCTAATCCTGTTGAAAAATAAACCAGGTGTGCCCTGGAGAACACACCTGGCTCTGTTTACCGGTATTGGCTCAATGCATTAATAGGAAGAATTGGAGTGCGAAATCTCCAGCCCGTTCACCCGCATAAATGCCGGCACAATGATCGCCGTGGGGTTGCGCGCCCCATAGCTGCTTGATTGGTTGCTGACCACCTGGGTTTTGGATATCCAGGCCACTTTGTCGCCAAAAATATCCAGCAGGCTCTGAGTGACGCGCACATTGTAAGGCACCACAATCGAGCCGTCTTTCTTCAGCAGCAGCGCCCCAAACCGGGAACTGCCCGTGAACAGGCCCCGTGACGGGTTGACCAGGTTCATGTAATGCAGGAAGGGGATGTACAGAATATCCTTGTCGCGCGGCATGGCTGCCAGCTCTGCCAGTGTACTGACATCCATCGTTCCGCCGTTGATTACCAGACTCTTGTGCATCACCGTATGCCCGGTGGGTTGCGCGCCAAATTCGTCGGCATCGTCCTGATACCAGGTAAAGCCCTTGAATACGCCGTTAATCACCAGCGGGAAAGGCTTGCGCAGCATGCCCATAATATCCCGCCGGAAGGGGTAGGTTTCTCGCCGGGTGGGGTCGTCTGTCAGGCTGAACTGCTCTGAAAATACTTTGGTTCCAATCTGGGCTTCACTCAGGAACGAGTAACCCCGTTTCATCGCGCCGCCATTGAAGCCAATGTAGTTCATAAAGTTCATCAAATCCGCAATCGCCGCTGAGCCAAACACAATATCGTAGCTTCCCACAGGCAGCTGCTGCGGCGCATCATGCTGATACCGATCTAGCAGGAAGTTCAGATCGCTGCGAACAGATTTCGGATTCAGGTCGCTCTTTTGTTGAGCCGACCGCTCAGCAATCACTTCCCATTTCAGCTTGGTATGCGACAGCACCACGCTGATCTGTGCATCCGAGGTCACAAAGTACTGGGCGTGTTCTGACCGGGTATTGATCTGGGCTGTAACATTCGTTCCATTTGAGAAAATACCACCCAGCTTGATGTCTTCCGTCTCCAACCCGTCACAGGCTGCATTGAAGTACGCCAGGCGCTCTTCGTTGCTCAGCTTTGCCAGCTCCGCATCGTAGGCGCTTTCATCAATGAAAGTCTCAGTGTACTGCGGGATGGTCGGCTCGTAGTTCAGCGGTTGCGCATGCTTCACCATTTCAGCTGCAATGTCAACCCCTTGCTTCATCTCTTCCAGCTTGCCCAGGTGTGTAATCAGTTCATAACTGGCGCGCTTCCGGCCCTCATAAGCCGTAATCTCCAGCCGGATAAGGTGTTCATTGGTATTCAGCGAGATCGCCGAATTGGCAAACCGCATCAAATAGCTGTCTTCTTCGTGATAGAAGAACGTGGCGGTGACGTTTTTCGAGATCGCATAGGCGCGCAGTTCGCGCAGGGTTTGCAGAATTTTCTCCTTCACGGTTACTCTCCAATTCTCACATTGTCAAATCTGCAGACCGGCACGCCATGCCCCAGCTGCATAATTTGATTGGGTTGACCCTTGCCGCAGTTATCCACATAACGCACTTCCCAGGTGGATTGATCGCCCACCGCAGACAGTGAATTGTAGAATTTGAGCGTCTCGCCCCGGTAGGTAGAGTTCTTCACCACCCGGGTCACCTTGCCGTCATCCACCAGCCAGCCAATCTCGGTGGCAAAGTGGAACTGCTCGCGGTTTGAGCCGATGGACCAGCTCTTTTCGCCATCCAGAATGATTCCGCGCTCGGTATTGCGGACGATATCATCCAGTGTACCGTCTTCGCCCGGATCAATATTGATATTAGTCATGCGCTCAATCGGCACTCGGTAGAAGGCTGTCGCCCGGTTGGCGCCGCTGCTGCCATCAAAAATCTGTTTCCGTGCCTTGGCATTGGCTTCTTCCACCATCTGCCGCCCGGTGATTGCTCCCACCAGAATACCCTTATCAATCAATAAATTATTTTGGGCGGGCACGCCATCATCGTCATAGCCAAAGCTGCCCGGACTGTTGGTCAGGGTGGCGTCGGCGCGGGCGGTCAGCTTGGGCGAGCCGTAGCGCAGCTTGCCAAAGTCGTCCAGCGTCACAAACGAGCCGCCCGCAAACGCCAGCTCGTAGCCCAGAATCCGATCCAACTCCAGCGCGTGACCAATGGTCTCATGCGTCTGCAAGAACATAATCCCCGGCAGCAAAATCACCGAGCGGTCTTCCTTGGGGCAACTTTCTGCCGCCATCACCTCGTTCAGTTCCCGCACAATTCGGTCTGCGTTCTCACTGAACATCTGCATATCCACGGTTTCCCAGCCGCGGGTGGTGCCCATTCGGCTTGGGCTGAACTTGCGCACCTGCGATACGCCGTCCGGGTCCACGCCCATCACCTGAATTTCCGGGAAGACCTCAATAATATTCTTCTCAATCTCGCTGCCTTCTGAGTCGATGAAGACAATCTGCTTGCGCACAAAGGTCAGCGCGCAGATCCGCTGCATCACGCCTGGGCGGTTCAGCTTCTCATCCATGGTCTGCATGAACGCAATTTTATCGGTCAGCGGCACCCCAAACGGATCAATGCGGTTGGGGCTGTTGAAACTGGCCTGAATGGCGTCCTTCTCTGCCAGCCGCACCGGAAAACTGACCCGCTGGGCAGCAATTCGGGCATTGCTGAGTGCCTGATCAAACAGCGCGCTCAGGTTGCTCAAATCTGAAGAAGCCGAAAAGCCCCATGCCCCGCGGTACAACACCCGAATGCCCAGACCACTCTGCCGCGATGCCGCCGCATTCTTCAAGTTGCCGTTCCACATCACCAGTTCGCTGGTTTCCTCAACCGGGTACCAGCGCACATCGGCATACGTTGCGCCAGCTTGCTTCAATCGTTCAATTTGCGCTTGTAACTGTTTCTGCATCAGCCCCTCCTTTGGGGGTTTCATTGGGTTGAATGGTGGATAAAAATGGAGATTGCGCTTGCGCGCCAGATATTTAACAAGATCCCAAATTCACTGCCTTCTTGGGATTGGAAACGAATAAATTATAGCATCATTTCAATTCGGGCTGACGCAAAAATCCCCCCCGGATGCGCACCTACCCAAAATCCACCCGCGGCCGATACTGCAGTGCCTCTGCCAGATGGACAGGTTGAATCGTTTCGCTGCTGGCCAGGTCTGCAATCGTCCGCGCCAGCTTGAGAATCCGGTGATACGCCCGCGCCGACAGCTCCAATTGCTGCATGGCCGATTTCATCAGGCTGCGCCCGGTGTCATCCAGCGCGCAGAACTGCCGCACTTCCGCCGGCCGCATCTCGGTATTGCTGCTGAGCCCGGCTGTCGCCAGCCGTTCGCGTTGAATTTGCCGCGCCGCCTCCACTCTTGCCCGAATGGTTGCCGAGGCCTCACCCATCCGCGCATCGCTCAGCTTTTCGTAATCCACCTGCGGCGTTTGGATGTGAATATCAATCCGATCCATCAGCGGGCCAGAAATCCGCTTCTGATACTTGGTTACCGTTGCCGATGAACAAGTGCAGGCTTTCATCGGGTTCCCAAAATTCCCGCACGGGCACGGATTCATCGCCGCAATCAGTTGAAAATTGGCCGGAAACGTCAACGACCCCGATGCCCGGCTGATGGTCACCAAATGATCCTCAATCGGCTGGCGCAGCACTTCCAGCACCCGCTGACCAAACTCTGGCAGTTCATCCAAAAACAGCACCCCCCGGTGCGCCAGCGAAACCTCACCCGGGTGCGGCCAATTGCCGCCGCCCACCAGCCCCGCGTGACTGATCGTATGATGCGGCGCCCGGAAAGGCCGGATCCGCAGCAGCGGTACATCGGCCGGCAGTTGATCCGCCACCGAATAAATCCGGGTCACATCCAGCGCTTCCTCAATGCTCATCCGCGGCAGAATAGATGGCATGGCCCTGGCCAGCAGCGTCTTACCGGCGCCCGGCGGCCCAATCATCAACACATTATGCCCCCCGGCTGCCGCCACCTCTAATGCCCGCTTGACATGTTCCTGCCCCTTCACCTCGCGGAAATCGGTTTGCACCGTCACTTCAATCTCTTCGGGATGCACCGGTGGGTGCGGTGGGATGATCACCAGCCCTGCCAGATGCGCCGCCAGTGCGCCCAGCGTATTGACTGGCAGCACCTCCAGGTCCGGGATTAGAGCGGCTTCGGCAGCATCGGCTTCTGGCACAAACACTCGCCGGATGCCCTTATCGCGCGCCACGGCTGCCATCGGCAGCACCCCGCGCACATGTCGCACGCTGCCATCCAGTGACAATTCGCCGATTACCAGCGCATCTTCCAGTGCCGTAACCGGCAGTTGACCCGCCGCCATCAAAATGCCCAGTGCAATCGGCAGATCGTAAGAGGGTCCTTCTTTCCGCACCGAAGCCGGTGCCAGATTGACCGTCACCCGCTTGCGTGGATATTCCAGCCCCGCGTTCTTGATCGCCGCCTGCACGCGTTCCCGGCTTTCCTGCACAGCCGCATCGGGCAGCCCCACAATCACAATGGAGGGCAGGCCCGGGCCGGTGTCCACTTCCACTTCCACAATCACCCCGTCCAGCCCAATCACAGCGCAGGATAAAACGCGAGCCAGCATGGGGTAAGTGTAGAACGAGTTGATGGGAATGTCAATAGAATTTGGGCCTGGGCTGTTTTTCACTTCCATACCTGCAGTCACCCCCTCTGATCTTTCTTGATCTTGTTATGTTTATACAATCTGTTTATTGATTCGACAAAATGATATAATAAGATAAATAATATCTGAATTTGGCCTTGTGTAAATTAGGAGAACGATTATGAAACGCAGCTTTTACCTGTCCAGCATCTTCACATTGGTGTTGATATTCTTTGTTGCTTTCAGTGGCCTGGATCGGGGACTGGCACAAATGAATGTCACCCCAGTGCTAAATTTTCTCCCAGGAGATGAAACGATTGGGGCGGCTGCCGTAGCGCAACTCGCGCCAGCTATATCCCGCGGGGGCGATATTTCTCTGGTCGTTTGGTCTGATCGGCGCTCATCGCCTGCTGGGGTTGGCAGCGAATACGAAACCGCTAACGATATTTACGCGATGCGCCTCGATTCTCTAGGCAACCCGCTGGATAATTTACCTTTTGTAATTACACAGGCCCGTGCCAACCAGGATCGTCCGCAAGTAGCTTGGAATGGCACACACTGGCTGGTGGTTTTTGAAAGCACCGGCATTAACGGCACTGGTTCTTATTACGAGCAATCGCTGGCGGCTGTTCGTGTTGCTCCCGATGGGCAGGTGTTGGATGCCAACCCAATTCCCATATTCAATGCCGTTCCTAACATCACCACCTGGTCGGTAGCCAGCGATGGCACAGATTGGGTTTTGGTTTTCCAGGGCAGCGCAGCCAGTAATGACATTCAGGCAATCCGGATCCTTGCCAATGGACAGGTGCAGCAGCCCGCGGTTTCTCTCCTCCCAGAAACTTATTACCTGCGCTTTCACCTGCATCTTGCTTACGCACAGGGGGTATTCTTACTCACCTGGGCAGACAGCCCCGATACTTTAGGCTTGCGCTTTGACACAAACCTGAATGTACTGGATGCTACACCATTTGTTGTGGCAGACGATACCGCTGTTTCAGCCCTGACCACGAATGGCAGCCAGTTTTACGTTGTCTATCATAAAATGCAGCCGGATTTTAGCACCGTAATAACGGGAGCACGCATTAGCCCCGATGGCACTTTGTTGGATAATCCGGGTGTTAATATCTCGTTAGATCACCAACCTGCTCCAGATACCACCGCCAGTGTTGCCTGGGACGGGATTAATTGGCAGGTTTCCTGGGCGTATAATGGCGCCGTTTCAATTGCTCGCGTCAACAGCGAGGGGCAAGTACTGGACCCGGGGGGAATTTCCATCACAGGCCCCGAAGCGGGTCAGTCTGCTGGTGATGGCGCCGGGGGCATTCACCTCATCTGGACTTCTTTTGTATACGACCAATCCGACATTGTTTCTGCACACATTTCATCCAACCAGGTTTCTACACCAAGTCTGACTCTTTCAACTGGCGCACCGATGCAGGTTTATGCTGATTTCGCAGTTGGAAGCAGTGGTTACATGGCGGTTTATCGCAGCGACACCGACAGCGCCCATCGCATTCATGCTCACCCGCTGGACGTCAACGGCAATGCACTGACCCCCGAACCCATTGAACTGGAAAGTGGCGACACCATCTATGGTCCGGGGCAGCCCTCGGTAAGCTGGAATGGTTCGGTGTATCTGGTGACTTGGAACAACAATAACGGCATCGTTGCTCAGCGAATCCAGCAGGATGGAACATTGGTAGATGCCAGTCCTTTTGTGGTCATTGCCGCAGCGATTGGCCCCACTGATGTTGCCGCAGTCGGAGACACTTTTTTAGTGGTGGGTAGAAAATATGGCTATTACCCACAGTACCTGTACCCGGTTGCTGCCCGCGTGCGTGGCAGTGATGGTGCTGTATTGGATACACCGCCCTTGTATGTAGGTGAATCATATGCTCGCTCGGTAGCTGTCACAACCTTTGGTGACCGCTGGCTGACGGTTTGGTTTAGCGCCTATACACACGATGATTCTGTTGGCAGCACCGCAGGCAATTTTGTCAATATCGATGGCACTCTGGGCACCTCTTTTTCAATCTATGGACCATACTCAATGGGCGGCAATGGAATAAACGAAGTATCGGCAGCCTCTAATGGCATCACGGCACTGGTATTGCTGTCTGCAGAAGTGACCTCAGGGGTTGAAACTGATCTGATTGGGCGTTTGGTCAATGCCGATGGCACAATCCAGTCCGTGCTTAATCTCACCCCGTGGGTTGGCAACCAATATCGCCCCCATGCAGCCTGGGATGGCAGTCAATATGTGGTAGCTTACACCGATCAGAAAAATCGCTTCCCGCAAACAATTGACCCCTTGGACGCGCGGGGTGACTTGTTTGGTATGCGCATAACCGGGAGCGGTACAATTATTGACCCCCAAGGGTTTGCCTTCTCCAGTCTGCCGATTGCAGAAACACATCCCAATGTGATTGCCTCAAACGGGGTGAGCCTGTTTGCAGGGTCCATCATGCGTAATGAATCGCCTTATTCAGCCTATCGTGTAGGCTATACCCGCCTGGGCACTGGCGGAAATCAGTGGCCGGTGGCCGTCGCCCAAAGTAACGTGATGGGTGGCAATATTCCCCTGAACGTCCAGTTCAGTTCCACAGGCAGCACAGACCCCGATGGCACACTGGCCGCCTATAGCTGGGATTTTGGTGATGGTTATACATCCACCAGCGCTAATCCTGCTCATACCTACAATACCCCCGGCAATTACCTGGTCTTACTGACGGTAACGGATGATGCGGGCGCAGTCACGACTCAGGCCTTGGCCTTGAACGTTACCGCGCCAAACCAACTGCCGGTGACCATGGCTTCTGCTGCCCCGCAGAGCGGGCAGCCCCCATTGGACGTTGCGTTTTCTGCCCGCGGTTCGTATGACCCGGATGGCCGCCTGGGAAATTTCCACTGGATATTTGGTGATGGTACAGACACTTGGGGACCAACCGCTTACCAAACGTTTTACTCACCAGGTGTTTACACGGTCACTTTGACAGCCTATGACGATCGTGGTGGCAGTTCTACAGACACGGTGACGGTTTATGTCGGTCAACCCAACCAGCCCCCCGTTGCCATTGCTTCTGCCGCCCCACTCAATGGCAATGGGCCCCTCAATGTCAACTTTAATTCGGCCAGTAGTTATGATCCTGATGGCACCTTGACGGCTTATCTCTGGGAATTTGGCGATGGAAGCATCTCAACACAGGCCAACCCAACCCACACCTATCCCTCTCAAGGATCTTATCAGGCTGTGCTCACCGTCACAGACAATCTTGGCCTCACTCACAGCGACAGCTTGACCGTTTCGGTTTACGGAGTAGCCCTCCCCCCCGATCAAACTGCGGTAAGTGCACCTGGCGAATCCGTGACTTACACATTGATGGTCAATTACCTTGGCGCTGAGCCAAACGCCACTTTTGATGTCAGCGTGAATATTACCGGTGCCCAGTGGTCGGTGGATGCTCCTGCCACCGTCGGTCCGATTGCGTCTGGCGGAAGCGCTTCTTTGCCTGTGATTGTTCATGTGCCTGCCCAGGCCCCATCCGGTGCAATATCAGTTGTGGAGATAACCCTGACATCGCAAGGGGGCACCGGGTTGGTTACTACATCCCTGCTGACCACACGGGTAGCAAACCACATATTCTTACCCATCCTGCTGGCTCTGCCGTCTCCGTAACAAACGCGCTGTTTGTAAATTGAGGCCGCCCGATGCGATTCACCGCCGGGCGGCCTCTTGCATAATTATCGTCACCAGTTGATGGGAATGTCAATAGACTTTTAGCCTGGGCTATGGTGCGGGCTGAAGTATAATCACATGACACCACACCGCTCAAACGGGAGGGAAATTCATTGAACCCCAGGTTCTTTTTCTGTGTTTGCACCTCAGCGGACGATGATAAATTCATGGATATTTAGTTTACGGTATATTTAGGAGGATTATTTTATGCCAGTTCAAAAGAACGACACGATATTACGTATCCGAGTCTTATTGTTTTTATCGGGAATAGTACTAATTGTTTTGAATTTCTTAATGGATGCCTTAAATCCATTCTCAGATCAAAGTTTTGGAAGAATCCAATTAATCATTTTGTTGATTGGCCTGGCAATCAGCCTTTCATCTTTCAATCCTAAGATACGATGGGAACTTATTCTCGCTAGGGCCCTTAAGATTTGGAATTGGACAACCATCAAAATTAATACGATTTTGGGTTGGATATATCGTAAATTTGGGTTGGAAATACTTGCTGTTCTATCCATAAGTTGGTTGTATTTCAGGAACGTTATCCAATTTAACGAACCCGTGGGGTATGCGGGATTATATGCGTTAATGACCAACTTGTTGATTGAAAATCATTTCTGCTTGCCAACCTGGGTCCCATACTACGGGCCTGGTGGAATTCCATTTGCATATCCACCTGTTGGTTTTTACCTGGCAGGCTTTGCCAAGACTTTATTAAGTATCCCCACCGATACTTATTTAAGGTTCGCTCCCCCCGTTTGGACTTTATTGGCAGTTGTTGCCTTATATTGGCTTGCCTTAAAAATGACAGGATCAAGAATAAAGGCATTACTATCTGCATTTTTATTTGGCGCGACCCTGGAAATTTATAATTATCATGCGACCGCGGCGGGTATCGTCAGAGCACCGGCGTTGTTATGGACAATCTTGTCATTAATTGGGTTATGGATGGTGTTACGACAGGGTGCCAAATCAATTAAGGTCATTTTATTGACCGCGGTCTGCGTAGGGTTAACCGCAGCTACCCACCTATCATACTTAGTCTTTCTGGTATTGTCGGCTGGTGTGCTATTAATTTCAAAAATTGATCACGACTTATTTGTCAGGGTTAGAAGATTGGCCCTGATTCTTGTTCTAGGCGCTCTGATTTGCGCTCCGTGGTGGGTTACGATCATTCAAAATTTTGGCATCACTGTTTTGGGTTATGCTTCCTCCACGCATGGATCCATGCATGTATTGAGTAGATTATTTCAAGGTGAATGGGCACAAGCCTTGTTATCATTGTTTTCTCGTTGGGGCGGGATTCCTTTTATGGGATTTGTCCTGTTGGGGATTGCATATGCTTTATGGAAACGTAACTTTATCTTACCAGTATGGTTTTTCGTAATTTTCTTGCTGCTTGGTGAAAGCGATCGTTTCCAAATGCTTCTTGGTGGACTGATGGCAGGTGATGCAATTGTCGATTTGGCTTCAATCTCAATTCATTCCACCAACAACGAGAAAATTTATAGAAACACCTTGCATTGGATACTGCCTAGTATGTTGATTATTTTATTTGTATGGGGGCAGGTTTATAGCCGGATTTCCTTAATTCAACCTTCCGTCACCCCCGCATTGAAAGAGGCCGCCGGGTGGATACAAGTAAACACAGACGCTAGTAGTAGGGTATTATTTTACTCATCGGAACATGATACAGCTGAGTGGGTACCCTATTTGACAGAACGTGTCCCTTCGGTTGGACATTGGGGGGCTGAGTGGCTTGGCACCTTTAAATCAAGATACATTGAATGGACCGCAATGAGCGATTGTGTAAGGAAGAATTCGTTACAATGCATTGTAGATAATTTTGCTGATGGCGAGATCAACTACGATTATGTTCTGGTTCCCTATGAAACAGTCGCCTCTGCCAATCCTTTTGATGGAAATGCTGACTATCAAAAGGTATTTCATAATGACCAATATTTGGTCTACCGAGTAGTTCGTCACTAGCTATGGAGATGGAAATTACATAATTGATTTTCTGCGGAATAGTAGATCCCTGAACGAGCAAACATAATCAAAAGGATTGTATATCGGGAGGCACCACCTCATGAGTGGCTCAGGCCATATCCCTAAGGAATAGAATAATGCAGATTGTTGTTTGAGATGATACAATCCCACCCATGCTCATCTACTACATCCTCATTAACGCCCTGACCTTCATCGTCTGGGGACTCGATAAATTCCGCGCCAAAGCCAACCTGTGGCGCATCTCTGAACGCACCTTGCTCACGCTGGCACTGCTGGGTGGCGCCTTTGGCGCCCTCGCCGGCATGTTAATTTTCCGTCACAAGACCCGCAAACCGCTCTTCTGGGGTGCAGTCGGGCTGGGGTGCCTCATCCATCTGGCCGTGATTTATTCCTTTGGCGGCTGATCGATCGACTGCCCGTCATAAATCTTTCGTATAGACATTAACGCGCCGGATCAGCACAAACCCTGCCTTCTCAAAGACGCTCAGCCGCTCTGGCGGGTCCCCCCACGACTCCAGTTCAATCCATTCCATCCCCTGGTTGCGCAGCCACCGCATCCCCGCTTGCAGCAGGGCACGATAGTGCTCCAGTTGCCGGTGTTCTGGCAAAAAGCCCGGCGCATCAATATACCCCGTGGGTCGCTGGTTGGCGGTGCTCCGCTCGGCGCTGGGTTCTGTCCGTGAGATCCCGGCAATCTTGCCGTTCCCATCGAACACCAGCAGCAGCCCGTCCGCATTGAACTGCGGCAGCCACTCAGCCATCTGCGCCTCGCTCACTTCCATATGCGCCCACAGCCCGGCATAGGCTTCATTCATTGCCCGCGTCAAAATGGTCAGGTCTGCCACCTCCCCATAGCTGAGCAGCCGGTATCCCTCGGGCAGATTCGCTTCAGTAAAATCAACCGGCTTGGTATTTCGCCATTCTGTATAGGCCCCCTCAAACTGAAACCCCCAGCGCCTCACAATCAGGTCGGTTTCTAACCGCAGCCCATTGACCTGCACAACCGCCTGCCTTGCGCCCAAAACCCGGGCACGCCCCAGCGCAGCCTCCATCAATTGCGTCCCCAGCCCTTGCCGCCGCCAATGGGGTCGCACTGCCGCCTGTACCTGCGCCGCGTCAGCTTCTGGCGGCAGCCAGACCAGCGCGTGCCCCGCCATCTCGCCCGCTGTCGTCTCAACCATCACCCAGCGGTCTGCCGCCGGGTTGTGTCCGGGCACTCGCAACTGCTCCTGCAGCGCGGCTTCAGTCACATTCACACCATCCTGATCTGCCGCCTCAATCTGGGCTCGCAGTTCAACCAGTGCCGCAAAATCATCTTCCGGTTTCAAGAGTCGTAATAAAAAGTTGTCCATATCAATCATTATAGCCCAGCCCGGTTTGGATATCACCTTAAAAACTGATAAAATAAAATCAGTTGTTTATGAATCCACCTGGTTTTCCCAAGGAGCAAAATCATGAATCGTAAAATCTTTGTCCTGCGCCTGGCTGTCTTGATAGCCATGCTCTTGTCGCTTACCGGCTTGCCGGGCATCCCCGTGCAGGCGGCTCAACCAAACGAATCTGGCCTGAATGCCACACCCATTGTAGACGGTGTGGTTGATGCTTCTTATGGCCCAGTCATTGCTTCAGACCCCGCCGGTGACGGCAACGGCAATGGCCCCATGGATCTGACCAATCTCTGGGTCACTCAAGATAGCACCTACTTCTATTTTGCCTTTGAGGTCAATACCGATCTCTCAGCCAATAACTGGGGCAAATACGCAATTTATATTGATACAACCAACGATGCCAATGGCGCAACAAGTGACGCCTGGGGCCGGGCGGTCACGGTGAGTGATCCCCACAAACCCGAATATGGCATCTACAGTTGGCTGGATGCTGCACCCTACGATGCGGCAGATTCAAACGTTGTGCAATGGACCGGCAGCGCCTGGGATTGGGGCAGCGCCCAAACCCTGGATGCTGTTGCCTTTGGCGCTGGCGCCACTTCAATCATCGAGTGGTCCGTGGCCAAATCCAAGCTTGGCAATCCGAGCCAGATCTGGGTGGAAGTTTGGGATACGGGCGGTGGCGGATCAGATAACGCCCAGGATACCCTGAATTTCCCTGCCAACGACTGGAACGCCGCCGATTGGTCTACCACTGCGGTTTTGTCTGTCTCTACTCCTGTGGTCAGCGTTGATGGCCTGGTAGATGCCGCTTACGGCGCTCCCCGTGCCAGCGATTCGGCTGGAGATGGCAACGGTAATGCTGTGATGGATCTCCTCGATCTTTATGTTACTGAAGATGCCAGCTCGTATTACTTTGCCTACACCATCAACGCTGATATCGCCGCCACCAATTGGGGCAAGTACGCCATTTATATCGACACCACCAATGATGCCAACGGTGCCATCACAGACGCCTGGGGCCGAAACGTCATTGCCAGTAATCCCCATAAGCCCGAATATGCTTTCTATACCTATGTGGATAGTGCCCCTTACGGCGTTGAGGATATTCAAACCTTTAGCTGGAACGGCAGCGCCTGGGATGGCACGGCTTCGGTTTTGAGTGCCGGTCTGACGGCTGGCACGCCATCTGTCATCGAATGGCAGGTGGATAAGGCCGATCTGGGAAACCCAGACACCATTTGGATGGAAGTCTGGGGTACTGGTGGGGGGGCCGACCCGACCCAGGATACCATTAATGACCCGGCCGAAGACTGGAATGCCTCAGACTGGGCCACTACCTCGGTCATCAGCAACTCGACCGAATATCCACTCCCGGCAGAGCCACCGCACGCCTCCCATGATAATAATATCTGGTGGGGTGACCTCGGCCACAACAGCCGCGATACCCTCTACCGCAACCCCGGCGGCCCGGTGACTACCGGTACCCCCGTCACGCTGCGCCTGCGCGCTGCCAGCGGCGATCTGACCGCCGCCCAGATTCGCCTCTACAATGACCGCACCAATACCCAGACCACGTTGAATATGGCCCTGGTGCTGGATGACGGCACTTACGAATGGTGGGAAGCCACCGTCCCCGCCAGCGCTGATCCCACCGTCTACTGGTACCGCTTCATTGCCATCGACGGCACCGACACCGATTACTACGAGGATGATGCCGCCCGCACCATGGGCTGGGGCGAGGCGTTTGACGAAACCAACGACTACTCCTACCAACTCACCGTATACGATGCCGCCTTCCAGACCCCCGATTGGATCAAGGACGCCGTTGTTTACCAGGTCTTCCCCGACCGCTTCCGCGATGGCGATCCCACGAACAACAAACCCGCCGGCACTTTCTTCTATGGCGAGCCCGGCGGCACGGTCTATCGCTCTTTGACCACCGATTGGAATGAGGAAATCTGCGATCCCCGCGCCGCAGGTACCTGCGCCGGCACCTACAGCAAGAACTTCTACGGTGGCGACCTGGCCGGCCTTTTGGAGAAACTGGACTATCTTGAGGGCCTGGGCGTTAACACCATCTACCTCAACCCCATCTTTGAGTCGCCCTCCAATCACGGCTACGACACCACCGACTACCTCGCACTCAACCCGATCTTTGGTGATGCTGATGACTTCAATGCCCTGGTAACCGAAATCAACAACCGCGGCATGCACCTGATCCTTGACGGTGTTTTCAACCACGTCTCCTCCGACAGCATCTACTTTGACCGCTACAATCAATATGCTGAAGTCGGCGCTTGCGAGAGCAACACCTCCCCCTACCGCAGTTGGTTCTACTTTACCCCGGCTGATCCCGTCGGCACCGGCCCCTGCGTGGGCGATGACGGCACCCCCGGCGGCTCGGATTACGAGTCCTGGTGGGGCTACGACAGCCTCCCCAAGCTCCGCGCCAACGAAGCCCCTGTCCGAGAGCTGATCTGGGACTATGACACCGATCCCACCACCACGGTCGCCGGCTACTGGATGCAGTCTGCTGACGGCTGGCGCCTGGACGTCGGCGCGGATGTGGACCCCGGCACGATCAACGACCCCGCCAACGACTACTGGGAGGGCTTCCGTGCCACTGTCCACGCTGCCAATCCCGATGGCTACATCACCGGCGAAGAGTGGGGCATTGCCAATTCCTGGCTCCTCGGCGGTGAGTGGGATGCAGTCATGAATTACCAGTTCTCATCCGCCGTGCTCAGCTACTGGCGCGATGAAACCTTTGTGGATAACGATCACAATTCCGGCAGCTCAGCCGGCGAGTTAGCTCCACTGACTGCAGCCCAGTTTGATGAGCGTATCCAGAACCTGATGGAACGCTACGCCCCCGAGTCACTGGAGGCCATGCTCAACCTCTTTGGCAGTCACGACACCAGCCGGGCACTCTTTATGCTCGACCATAACGCCGACCTGAACGATCCCTCAGTGTACGCTAATCCGAATTACGACTGGTCCGATGCCATCAACCGCCTCAAGGGCGCCGTCATCATCCAGATGACCATGCCCGGCGCGCCTACCATTTACTACGGCGACGAGGTCGGTCTGGTCGGTCCAATGGCTTACTCCGGCGGCAAGTGGGAAGACGATCCTTACAACCGCCAACCCTACCCGTGGCTGGACGAAACCGGCTTGCCCTTCTATACCTCCCTGCAAAGTCAGCCCAACCAGGATGCGCTCTATGACTACTACGCTGTCCTCACCGCTGCCCGCAATGCCCATCCAGCGCTGCGTACCGGTGACTACCGCACCCTGCTGGTGGATAATGACGCCGAGCTCTATGTCTATGGCCGCCGGATTGATGGCAGCGATGCCGCCCTGGTCTTCATCAACCGCTCCGATGCTTTGGCGGATGTCTCGATTAACCTCAACACCTACCTGCCCTACGACTCAAGCTTTATGGACGTGCTGAGCCTCGCCACCTATACGGCAACAGACAACCAACTGGAACACGTCCAGGTGCCCGCTAATTCCGGCGCAGTCCTGGTCATCACTTCACTTATGACCGCCTCGCCCGATCCCACGATGCTGTCTGTTGGCGGCGTCGGCGACACCTGGATAACCCTTGACTGGACCGCCGCCGCGGGCGCAGATGGTTACTATGTATACCGTGCCTTGCTGTCTGGCGGCACCTATGAACTGCTGGGCGCCACCGCTGGGCTGACCTACACCGATGCCACTGCCCTGCCGGGCCAGACCTACTACTACCTGGTCAAGTCCCACAACGGCACGACCGGGCTGCTCGGCGAGCCCTCCAATGAGGTCTCTGCCATGCCGCATTATGCCATTGACTGGGCTAATCTGCAGTGGCCCGCCACCATCACCAAGACGATCAATACCACCCCCACCGAAAACATCTATGGTCAGGTCTATATCACCGGGGTTACTGATCCGGCTGGTGCTGCGCCTGGCCTCATCGCTCAGGCTGGCTATGGCCCGGCTGATTCCGACCCCAATGGTCATGCCAGTTGGATTTGGGTGGACGCAGTCTTCTATGGGCAGTCTGGCATCAATGATGAATATCAAGCCACCTTCCTGCCCGAATCCGCCGGAATATATGACTATGCCTACCGCTATTCCACCGACGGCGGGGCCACCTGGCTCTACGCGGACCTCGATGGCACACTCAATGACTATCAGATTGATCAGGCAGGTGTGATGACGATTAACATCTCATCTGACGACGCCCCGCCCACGATTCCCACGATCTCCATCGCCGATTGGGGCGCTGATTACATCGCTCTGGAATGGACCGCTGCCACCGATGATATCGGAGTTTACGCGTACGATCTTTACCGCTCTACGGATGATCTCACCTACACCAAAATTGCCCGCATCCTCGACCCTGAACTGACCTACACCGACCTGGATGTGGTCACCAACGGACTCTACTACTACAAGATTCAGGCCATCGATACCAGCTTCAACTTTGGCGACTTCTCCGACGTGGTCAGTCACCTGGCCGAGCCCAAACAGGTGGCGGTGACCTTTGAAATTACCGTCCCCGCCTTCACCCCTGGCACCGTCTATCTGACGCGCTTCATCAATCCCGATGGCACGGTAGGCGGCTGGGACCCGGCAGCCACACCGCTGACGCAGCAAAGTGACACCCTTTGGAGCCAGACCTTCAACATCCTCGATGGCACGGTCTTGGAGTTCAAGTTCACCCGCGGCAGTTGGGAGACCGTGGTCAAGGGCGCCGATGGCAATGAGGAACTCCCCAATCTTTCTCTGACCGTGGACTATGGCACTGACGGTACGCAGCTCTACCAGTACACCGTCCTCAACTGGCGTGATCCCATCGTCACCACCTTCACCCCTGCAGATGGCGCGCTGGATGTGCCGGCGGGTACTACCGTTACCGCAACCTGGAGCCAGGAAATGGCCGAGGACACTTGCCTGACCCTCAGCGATGGTGTGACGGAGATTACTGGCTTATGTTACTATGATTCCTTGACGGATACGGTTGTCTTCACCCCGGATTCAAGCCTGGCTTATGGCACCACCTATACGGCTGCTGTGACCGGCCAGGTAGATTGGGCTGGAGACGTCCAACAGGTACCGGTAACCTGGTCCTTCACCACGGTGGATGCCCAGGCCGGGGTGGTTCTGACCCCCGAAACCGCGGCCCAATCAGGCAACCCCGGTGCAGATGTCTCTTACACGCTCACGGTTGAGAATACCGGTGACCTCGAAGATACCTTTGATATCAGCGTTGCTGGCGCTTGGACCGCCGTGCCTTCTCTGACCGAGATCACCGTCCCCGCGGGCGGTACGGATACCTTCACAGTGACAGTCAGCGTGCCCGCCGATGCTCTGGCAGGTGCCTCAGACGCGGCTACAGTCACCATCACCTCTCAGGCAGATGACACCGCAACCGATTCATCCACCCTGACCACATCCGCCAACACCGTCTATGGGGTCACGCTCACGCCTGCCACCGCGGCTGATTCTGGCAATCCTGGAACAGATGTCACCTACACCTTGACGGTAACCAACACCGGCAATATCAGTGACGACTTCACCCTGGCGACTGGTGCCACAGTCTGGACCACGGTTATCGCCCCTACCACCATCACCGACTTGGCGCCCGGTGCCACGGCTGAGGTGACCGTAACAGTCTCGATCCCTGGCACGGCTACAGGCGGCGACACCGATGTCGCTGATGTTACGGTTACATCCACCGGTGATGGCACGGTAACGGATTCCTCCGAACTGACCACCACTGCCAGCATCCTGGCCGGTGTGCTGCTGACGCCTGAGACTGCCGCTAACGCTGGTTATCCGGGTGCCACAGTCACCTACACCCTGACGGTTGAAAATACCGGCAATGCCGAAGACACCTTTGACGTGGTGGTTGACAGCATCTGGACCAGCACGCCTTCGGTGGCTGAAATCACGCTGGGCGCAGGCGCCACAACCACGTTTGATGTGGCAGTGACCATTCCCGCTGATGCCCTGGCTGGTGCCTTGGATGTTGCCACGGTTTCTGTCACCTCTCAGGCAGACGACACCGTGACCGACACCGCTGCCCTCACGACCACGACCAACGCCGTCTATGGCATGGCGGTCACGCCTGCCACAATGTCTGGGCAGGGTATGCCCGGGCAGGGGACCCTCTATCTGCTCACCGTCCACAACACGGGCAACATCAACGATACCTACACCATTACTGTGGATAGTGACTGGGCTGCCGTGCCCGATCCGGTCGGCACAATCAATGTTGCTGCTGGGTCCACCGCTGTCCTGCGTGTGACCGTCATCATCCCTCTAAATGCTCAGGATGGCGCTTCAGACACAGCCACAGTGACTCTCGTCTCCCAGGGTGACAATACCGTCTCCGACACGTCCACCCTGACCACAACAGCTTACCTGCTCAAGGTCTATCTGCCGCTGATCGTCAAGTAGGCCTGAACCATTAACCAATGACCCCTGCGCTCCCTTTCTACGGGAGGGCAGGGGTCTTATTATTATCTGTGTCTCAACTCAGCCGTTTTTACTTCGGCAGAAAAGCGTCATGCACTACTTCCGGCTCAAAGCCCGCAGTGGTCTGACCTTCCGTTGCATATTGATAGAGCGCCGCGGTGTATATGCCGTTCAGCGTGGACTGCGCCAGTCCGACCAGCACCAGTACCATGATTGTCAATGCAAACAGAACCAGCGCAGGAATGTAAGTATCCAACATTAATAACAGCGCCACCGCACCGCCAAAGCCCAGCAGCATAATCCCGAACACAATCAACCCAAAGAAGGCGCCCAGTCCAAAATTGCCCACAATCTGCTCACCCCAGGTCTTTTTGAGCAGCGCCACACTGCGCTTGATGGCTTCGATGGGCCCAACATTTTCGACTGCCAGAATGGGCACCACCAGGAACGTCGCCACATTCCATGCAAACCCGATGATGGAAACAATGGCTCGCCCCAGGCCCTTGCTTTTATCGGAAATGATCCGCAGGATCATGCCTACTGTCGCAGCAATCAATGAGTAGCCCAGCAGCGGCATGAACCGGCTGAACGCAATCCTGAAGCCGTCACCTACGGTGGGGTCACCGCCGCGCAGCCGGATCATCGCGGCACCAACCAGTGCCGTGTTGAAAAAGAAGATCACAAAATACTGCACCACATAAAACAGAAACAACGCCAGATAGTAAATAATCTGAGTATCGCCCAGCGCCGCATCTGCCATACTGGCAAAGATGGTTGGCACAAAAAAGCCAATGCTTACCAGAACCACCGCAATTGATGAAATGATTGGAAAGATCACCAGTTCCTTGTCTTGCGACAGTACTTTGGCGCTTGCCTTGACCAGGTCCCAGCTTTTAGAAATTTTTTCAAACATTTTGTCCTCCGGAAAATATACGGAAAAATAGATCAATCAGTTGCAGCCCAACGGGCAAATAAAGCCAGCGAAAGCAAGCGCCCGCGCGCCTGTTCGCGCAGCGCTGTCTCGCCAGCTTCTACAGACCCATGCTTGTCGCTCATCATATCTTCCATCGCCGCCTGCAGCGTCAGTGCTGAAGCTTTAACGGCATAAGCCGTCAGCACCACAAAGCGCGGCTCCGCGCTGATCACCTGCTTACAGGCTGCCAGCAGCGAAGGCAGCAGCTTATAAAATTCCCATACCTCACCCTGCGGGCCGCGTCCAAACTTGGGCGGATCCAAAATCAGCCCATCATACCGTGACCCACGCCGCGCCTCTCGCTGCACAAATTTCAGCGCGTCTTCCAGCATCCAGCGGATCGATGTATCTGGCAGCCCCGAGAGCTGCTGATTCTCATGTGCCCAGGTCATCACCTTGCGCGAGGCGTCCAGGTGTGTCACCTGTGCCCCGGCGCGTGCCGCCGCCAGGCTGGCAATCCCCGTATACCCAAACAGATTCAAAACCCGAATGGGCCGCCGGGCCGCCTGCACCTGCGCCTCAATCCAATCCCACTGCGGTGCCTGTTCCGGGAAGATGCCCACCTGCTTGGAGCCCCCCGGCTGCAGCCAGAATTTCAGCCCGCCTCGTTGAATTGACCACCGCTCGGGCAGCGGCTTACTGGTTTCCCAGTGCCCGCCGTTTTCTTCCTGCCCGGGCCGGAACACCGCCTGAGCCGCTTTCCACGCCTTCTCGTGGAGCGCTGGCTGCCAGACGGCTTCAGCCTCCGGACGCACCAGTGTGATGCTTCCAAACCGTTCCAACCTTGCGCCGTTCCCGCTGTCCAACAGTTCATAATCGTTCCAGGCCTCGGCCGTAAGGATCTTTAATTCAGGTATGCTTGTAGATGTTATTGTTTTCATAGTCACTGGGGTTTATTGTAGCAGATTCCTGCAAAAAAATTACTTGTCTCCCTCAGAAATTCAAACTGAAACTTGAAATCTGAAAGGCTGTTATAATCTCCAAAACAACACTTGGAGGAAGTTCTATGCCGCACCCATTTGATGAAATTCCCAACCGCCGCGCAACCGAAAGCATTAAATGGCGCGCCTATCCCGCCGATGTCCTGCCCATGTGGGTGGCCGATATGGATTTCCGCTCTCCTGAGCCGGTGATTCACGCCCTGCAGAATCGCATCGCCCAGGGCATCTATGGTTACCCCGGTCAGGTGGATGGTTTGATTGAGGCTATTCTTGCCTGGTTGGAAACCCGCCATGGCTGGAAGATTGATCCTGCGGCCATCATGCTGGTGCCCGGCATTGTCACTGGCCTCAACTGGTTCTGCAATGCCCTCGGCCAGCCCGGTGAGTCGGTTCTGGTGCAGTCCCCGGTTTACCCACCTTTCCTCAGTGCCCCCGGCAATGCCAGCCTGCACTTGCAGCAAATGCCCCTCAAGGTCTGGGGCGGGCATTATTCACCAGATGCCGCGGCCTTTGATACAGCCTGCAGCGCCGCTGCCGCCGATGGACACCCTGCCAGCCTGTTCATCCTGTGCAATCCCCACAACCCGGTGGGCCGCGTCTTTACCCGCCCTGAACTGGAATCGATTGCCGCAGCCTGTTTGCACCATAATCTGACCATTTGCTCCGACGAAATTCACGCCGACCTGGTCTATTCCGAAAGCCGTCACATTCCCATCGCCTCGCTGGACCCCGAAATTGCCGCCCGAACCGTGACGTTCATGGCCCCCAGCAAAACCTTCAACATTGCCGGGTTGGAATGTTCCTTTGCCATTGTCCCGAATCCCGATCTGCGCGAACGTCTGCAGCATGGCGGTCGCGGCCTGGTGGGCTGGGTTAATTTGCTGGGGCAGGTTGCCGCCCAGGCCGCCTATGCTGAAGGCGCGCCCTGGCTGACAGACACATTGAATTACCTGCAAGCCAATCGTGATTATCTTTACAATTACATCATGGTCGAAAAACGCCTGCCCGGCGTGACCATGACCTTGCCCGAGGCCACCTATCTGGCCTGGTTGGACTGTCGCGCCACCGGCATCGATAACCCCTATGCCTTTTTCCTCCAAAAAGCCCGTGTAGCCCTCAACTTTGGCGGTGAGTTCGGCCTCGGCGGTCCCGGCTTTGTCCGCCTCAACTTTGGCTGCCCGCGCCCCATGCTGACAGAAGCTCTGGATCGGATGCGCAGGGCACTGGAGCAGCGCTGATACTGAGATCACGCGCCCGCCGTAAATTCCTCCCGGTTCTCCTGGCGCTGCCATTCATCCTGGCATTGCTGGCCGTTGGTGTCTATCTGGCGCTGTGGGGTGCAGGCGCATTACTCGTTGTGGCCGACTCTGCCCGCCCCGCTGATGCCATCGTCTTGTTGAGCGGCGGTGGTCCTGAGCGGATTACCGAGGCCGCGCGCCTTTACCGTGACTTCAAAGTTCCCCGCGTCATCACCACCGAAACCGGCGTCTGGAACGATGCTTTTGAGCAGCCCGCCACCCTCTTTATCCATCGCGAATTGATCCGCCAGGGCATCCCCGCCGACAACATCATCACGACGTCTGGTCAGGCGAACAGTACCTTCAACGAAGCCCGTGCCGTTCGAGAAATACTGGAATCTCGCGGCCTGACCTCCTGCATTGTCGTCACTGACCCTTTCCATACCTTCCGCACCCGCCTCATCTTCCGCCAGGTCTTTCGCGGCAGCGGCATCTCAGTTTGGGTTCGTCCGGCGCGCGAGCATTGGTACCGCTCCAACACTTGGTTCACCACCCGCGCCGGCTGGCGAATCACCCTGTTAGAATATCTAAAACTCCTCGCCTATCTCCTCGGCATCCGCCGCTAACCCCCGTCAATCCCTGGCCCCCTCACCATACTCCGCGTAATCCGCGTAATCTGCGGTCGTAATCAGTGCAATCCGTGTAATCTGTGTAACCTGCGGTCGTAATCCGCGTAATCTATGTAATCTGCGGTTGTAATCAGTGCAATCCGTGAAATCAGTGGTTAATTAATCAGGGCCGCCGAGAGGCGGCCCTTTGGGTTGTCTACTCAGTGGCTTCGTCTTCCAACGGCACCACGTTCGCGGCCTGCAGGCCCTTGGGACCTTGTTCAACCGAGAACTCAACCTTCTGACCTTCGCGCAGCTGGCGATAACCACCCATCTGCACCGCCGTGAAGTGGACGAAAACATCGTCTCCACCATCGCGACCGATAAAGCCATAGCCCTTGACAGGGTTGAACCATTTCACGGTTCCAATTAAACGTTCGGACATGCTGACTTACTCCATCTTTCTTATAAAAATTAGTGGATGGTCCACCACCCGGTTAGCGACTTGCAGAACCGGGTACCGGCCATCCGACGCAGGGGCAACTTTATCATGTTATTCAGACCGTGTCAAGGATACTAGCACGGATCTGTCCTGGCATCGCCCCGATTCCTGGCTGGATTACGGCTTTTGCGATTACAATTGAGCCTGAACCCTGGAGGTTTCCTTATGAGCGTCATGACCGACCAATCATACTTGCGACAAAATCAATACCGTACCGGCGCCAATCTGGACGCCCGCATCTTGATCCATCAACGCTTCAGCACCAACACCTATGGCTGGTTCCGCTGGGTATATGAACACCTTCCCATCCAATCGGGTGACCATCTCCTTGAGATTGGCTGCGGCACCGCCGCCTTCTGGCGGGATAACAGCTCCCGTTTACCAGCCAATCTGAATGTCGCCCTTGCAGATCTATCGCTGGGCATGGTTGCCCAGGCCCGTGCGGGACTGGGCCCTGAATTTAGCTGGAAATTCATGGCTGCGGATGCCCAGAATTTGCCACTTCCCACCGGCTGCATGAACGGGGTGCTGGCTAATCACATGCTCTACCATGTGCCGGACATTTCCCGGGGTGTAGCTGAACTGCAGCGGGTGCTGGCTCGTGGCGGCTGGCTGTGTGCGGCAACAAATGGCACCGATCACCTGATTGAACTGCGCACCCTGATCGAGGAATTCCTGCCGGAATATGACATAAACAGTAACAGTGCAAGCCGGTTTGGGCTGCAAAATGGTGCCGATTACCTGAAACCTGTTTTTGATCAGGTTGATGTTTACCATTATGAAGATGGGTTGTGGATCACCGAAGCCCGACCGTTGGTGGATTTCATCAAATCCATGTGGCAGACCGAGCGTCTGGATGAAGCCATGGCAGCCGAAATGCTGCGCTCCTTTGAAAGCCGCATTCGCCAGCAGGGCGGCATCGCCATTCATAAATCCACCGGCATCTTCCTCGCCCGGCGCTGATCCCTCATCATGCAGTTGAAGCGCAGCCTCAAACCCGGCTGGGTGGTTCTGATCTTGACCCTGATGATGTTTGCCTGGGCCATTCTTCTACCGTTTGATTCTTTCAAACAGGCAGCCCGGCCCCTGCCGGCGCGTCTGCCATCAGACCCCCAGGCGGCCTACGCGCTGCTTCAGACCATTTTGCGGGCACAACCTGCCAACGGGGCAATTCGACTGCGCCTGGCACGGGTAGAGGCCGCCCTGCATCAAAACCCGGTTGCAATCGCCAGTTTTGAAGCCGTTTCAGATAGCCTTCTGCCTGAAGATCATTTTAAACTGTTGTCGCTGTACCTTGAATCCCAGGACCTTGCCAGCGCCCGTCAGACAGCCCGAAAACTGGCGGATTTACCCAACCTGTTGCCGGCTCAATTTGAGCGCCTCATTCGGCTGCAGTGGCAGTTTGAAGACTGGTCTGGCGCTCGCTACTCAGCCGCGAACTGGGTACTTGCAGACCCGCAAAACCCGGCTGCCTGGCGGCTGTCTGCCCTGGCGGCTGTCTCCTTTGAGCCGCAAATCGCGCTCGATAACATCACCCATTCGGTTTCGCTGGGCAATCTGCCGACTGATATTGCTTTTCAAACCGCGCTGACCGAAGCCCTGGCGCGTACTGATCCCGCCTCTCGTCAGCTTGCCATTGGGCGCGCCCTGGGGGTGCAGGGGGAATGGCGCCTGGCCTGCCAGGTCTTTGAATCTGCCACAGATCAGTATCCCAATATTGCCGAGGCCTGGGCTCTGCTGGGTCAGGCTCAAATGGAACTGGGCCAGGATGCCCTCCCTGCACTGAACCGCGCCGCCGAACTGGACTCTGCCTCGCCCATTGTTCTTCTGGCGCTTTCTGATTACTGGCTGTCTCAGGCTCAGCCGCAAACCGCTCTGTCTTATCTGGAGCAGGCCGCGTCAGCCTATCCTGAGCAAGGGCTCTGGCAGGTCCGCATTGCCGATGCGCTTGCCACCCAGGGTGATTTCAATGGTGCGCTGGAGCATTATCAATTGGCTGTCGAACTGGAGCCCGAAAACGTCAGCTACTGGAGCGAACTCGCGGTCTTCAGTGCCGTCAAAGGCATGAACCTGGAAACCATTGGCCTGTCTGCCGCCCGACAGGCCTTGTTGTTAGCGCCAGACAATCCCGCCACACTCGACCTGATGGGCTGGACTCTGGCAATCGCGGGGGAGAATATCAGCGCCGAAACCTTTCTGCGCCGCGCCCTGGAAGTCAATCCCGATTATGCCATGGCCCATCTCCATCTGGCTCAGCTTCTCATTACCCTTCAGCGCTTTTCTGAAGCCCGCACTGAACTGCGCATAGCCATTTCGCTGGATGGCGATGGTGCAATTGGTCAGGCTGCTGCAGAACTTTTATCTGATTACTGGAAATAAACCCGATGAAAATTTACCTGGACTGGGTGGGCTGCCGCCTGAATGAAAGTGAAATCGAACGCATGGCTGCACAGTTTGCGGCTGCAGGGCATACCCTTGTTGATAATCCCGCCGAGGCCGATCGGGTGGTTATCAACACCTGTGCTGTAACCGGTGAAGCGGCTTCAGATTCACGCGGAAAAATTCGCCAGGCCGCGCGCGCCGGTTCTGCCGAAATTGCCGTCACCGGCTGCTGGGCCACCCTTGACCCCACTGCTGCTGCCGCCCTGCCCAGCGTTCAATGGGCAGTGACCAATACCGATAAAGACAACCTGGTCGCTGAAGTCCTGGGCCTTGAGCCTGCCGAATTTGACCTTCAGCCCCTGGAGCGCCAACCCTTGCCCGGTGCCCGTTTTCGCACTCGTGCCTTCATCAAAGCCCAGGATGGCTGCGATAACTTCTGTACCTTCTGCATCACCCGCTTGCTGCGCGGCACCGGGCGCAGTCAACCTTTAGAATCCGTCCTGTCAGATGTTCACGCCGCCCGCCGCAGCGGCGCCCAGGAACTGGTCCTCACTGGCGTCCATCTTGGCTCCTGGGGACGAGACCTGAATCCACCCCAAGTCCTTTCCAGCCTGATTGGACAGGTGCTTGCTGCCACCGACGCGCCCCGCCTGCGTCTTTCTTCGGTAGAACCCTGGGATCTGGGCCCGGATTTCTGGCAGCTCTGGCAAAACCCGCGCCTCTGCCGTCATTTACATTTACCACTGCAATCGGGCTGTGCTGCCACACTGCGCCGCATGGCGCGCAAAGTCACCCCCGAATCTTTCTCTGGCCTGGTACAGGCTGCTCGCGCCGCTGCCCCGGAGATCGCCATCACCACCGATGTCATTGTAGGCTTCCCTGGCGAAACCGAAGCCGAGTTTGCTGAAAGTCTGGCCTTTATTCAAGAAATCCAATTTGCCGGTGGGCATGTCTTCACCTTCTCGCCCCGCCCAGGCACGCCCGCCGAGCGCTTGCCCGGACTGCCGACCATGGATGTTCGCAAGCAGCGCAACGCCCGCCTGCGGGCGGTCTTTGCCGCCGCTGCTGAAAGCTATCACCGCCAGTTTATGGGGCAGGTCCTCCCGGTCCTGTGGGAAAGCACCGACTCGCTCGGCCCGCAGGGCTGGCGCTTGCATGGCCTTACGGATAACAATCTGCGTGTGACCGCCCTGTCTCCCCAGCGCCTCTGGAATCAAATCACCCCGGTCCGCCTTGACGCATTGACTCCAGACGGTCTCTCTGGCGTAATCCTGTAGCCGGGGCCAGATCAAATCTCTGGTTGGCTTTGGCAGGCATGGTTTTGGTTGGGGGTTACCGTTTACTCAAACTTCAGCTTCCACACGCCTATTGCGAAGAACAGCGCCGCAAAGCCCAACAGTACCCCGGCTTCCAACAGGATGCCGCTCACGCCCTGCCCGCGCAAGATGACATCGGTGAACCCGGTCATCGCCCAGGAGGTCGGAATGACTTTCACTGCAGCCTGATAGGCCGGTGGTGTCACTTCCAACGGCCACCAGGCGCCGCCCAACGCTGCCATTGACATCGAGAATAACGTGGTCAATCCGCTGGCCTGTCTGCGAGTGCGGGCAAACGCGCCCAGCATCACGCCCAGTGCAGTTCCCGCCAGTCCAAAGCTCAGCAACATAACCGCCAGCGCCGCCGGCGATTTGCCCCAGTTGACGCCCAGCGCCACTGCGCCAAATCCCACCAGCAGAACCATCTGAATAATTCCAAGGATGAGCCGTCCGGCAATCTTCCCGGTGATGATGATTCCCTTTGTCGTCGGCGTGGTCAGCAGCCGCCGCAGGGTGCCGTTTAACCGCTCATTGACAAAGACCTCGGCCCCACCCAGCAGCGTGATCATCACCCATGTCACCAGTTGTCCGGGTGATGATTGCTCAAAACCAGTGGCAATCTGCTGAGTGTTAACGTTCTCCGAGCGCGTTGTCTCCGAACGGGTGGGGGGATTAGCCAGTGCCGCCCGCGCGGCTGCCAGGCTTTCCTCAAAATAGGTCTGTCGTTCGGTCTCGCTTGCAAACGGCCTGATTTTTTCCGCCTCAGCGGTGGATTGTTCTGCGATATTCAGCGCAGCGCTCAAGCGGGCCGCCGCGGTTTTAACCGCCTGTTCAATCCCAACCGGCGCGTTGCTGTCCGGTGACTTATATAATTGCAGCGGCGCCTGCTCTCCCGTGCTGATTTTTTGACTGAACCCCGCCGGGATGGTCAAAATTGCCGGAAAGTCATCGTTAATCATTTCCTCTGCCGCCTGGGCGCTTGCTTCCACCACCCGAACTGTGTCCGAGCCATCCAACAGAGAAATCAACTCGCTGGCATAAGTGCCTTGATCATCATTGACCACAATCAACGGCAGTCGTGGATCTTCACTGCCGTCGGTATAAGTATTTTGCAGCGCCACCCCAATAATCGCCGTAAAGACCAGGGGCAGGATCAAAAAGAATACCAGCGTGGAGCGCTCTGAAAACTCCAGTTGAATATCATTCCAGGCCAGGGCAAGTATTTTTCGCATGGTTCCCTCTCAGGCGTACTGCCGCCGGAATGCCAGTACGGCAATGCCGAACAGGATGATTGCCATCACCAGCAGCGCCAGAATGGCCGGGATGGTCTCGGTTAGCGTCGCCCCTTTGATGAGGTTGTAATACCCCTCAATGCCCCAGGCATTGGGAGTCACCAGCCCGGCCTTTTGCAGCCATTCGGGCAGCGCCCCGCGTGGCACAAAAGATCCCGCCGCCGCCCCAAACGTCAATGTGATGGCTGTTCCAATCGCATTGGCCTGGCCTGGCGTGCGCGCAAACGCGGCCGGCAGCATCCCCCATCCCGTCACCGCCGCCACCACTGCCAGCGTCAGCAGCCCCACCGCCAGCGGGTTGCCCCAGGATATCCCGAACAGGAACCCTCCCGCCACAATTAAGATCGTCATTTGCAGCAGCCCCGTCAGAAAATTCCCCAGCAGCTTGCCGCCCAGAATTTCTGCCCGGCTGGTCGGGCTGACCAGCATCCGGGGCAGGGTGCCGTGATCGCGTTCAATCAACAGTGTTCTCCCGGCGGCCGATAGCGTGAACATCATAAACAGGATTGCCAGACTGGGCGCGCTGTATTCCAACCAGTTAAAACCGCTGCTGGCTGTGCCGGTCTCTTCGCTCAATGTGATCCGCTCGATGGGTTCTGCCGCGCCCAGACTTTGCCCAATGATCATTCCCTGCTGCTGGGCTTCAGCCGGAGAAAGCCTGCCGCTGGCAATCAATTGATTGATGGTGATCTCACTGCCAATCCGCCCGCTCACAAACTGATTCAAGACCGTGTCCACAATGCTGCGGATCACAGTCGCACTGACCGGACGGCCCGGGTTGGCATAAACCTCCACCACGCTGACCATTTTGCTGTCCAGGCTGGATAAATCGCCCTGCACCAGCCCTGCCGGCAGAATGCTTTCAGAAAAATTATCCGGGATGATCACCGCCGCGGCAACCTCATCAGCATCTACAGCCGCCCGGGCGGCTGCGTCATCATCCACTGTACTGGGCTCAACCAATTCGGCTAGTTCCTCAGAATAAAAAGCCTCAACCAGGTAAGGGCTCAGATCACCCGTATCGTGATTGACAATCACAACCGGAATATCAGCCAGTCCGGCACTCCCGCCGCCGCCCACTCCGCCAAACGCCGCCGCAATCACCAACGTCAGCGCCAGCGGCGCTACCAGCATCAAGACCAGCCCCATCGGGTCCCGAAAGTTGATCAGCAAATCCTTCAAGGCAATGTTGAAAATTTTCTTCATCCCGGATTCCTTAATCGCGCAGCGCCCGGCCCGTCAAATGCAGGAACACCGCTTCCAGATTGGGCTCTTCAATATCCACCGACCTGATCTTGATATTCAGGGTGTTTGCCGTGGCAATCACACCTGGCAGCGCTTCCTCGGCCTCTGTCACCATCAAAACCACCTGATGGTCCGCCGCCGAAGCTTTGAGTATCTGGGGTAGTGCTTCTAATTTCTGCGCCAGGTCATCCGCATTGATTTCATCATTCAGGTGCAGCCGCAGGGTTTCATGCTGCCCCACCAGTTGCGTCAGTTCCTTCTGGGTCCCGCACGCAATCAGCTCGCCGTGGTCAATAATTCCCACCCGGTCTGATAATTCCTGGGCCTCTTCCATGTAATGGGTGGTGTACAGCACTGTTAACCCTTGCCGGTTCAATTCCTTCACTGCGTCCAGAATATTACGGCGGCTTTGTGGGTCAATCCCCACCGTCGGTTCATCCATAAAAATCATCTGTGGGCGGTGCAGCAGCCCCACCCCAATATTCAACCGCCGCTTCATGCCCCCCGAAAAAGTCTTCACCCGGCTCTTGGCCCGATCCGTCAGCCCAACCTGCTCCAGCACTTCGGCCACGCGCTGTTTTAACGCAGCCCCACCCATTCCATGCATGCGTCCGAAGAAAAACAAGTTCTCCGCCGCATTCAGGTCGTCATACAGTGCGATTTCCTGCGGCACAACCCCAATCAACTGCCGCACTGCCATCGGCTCATGGACAACCGAATGTCCGCCAATCTGTGCGTCGCCGCTGGTAGGCGCCAGCAGCGTGGAAAGCATGGAGATGGTTGTCGTCTTCCCGGCGCCGTTAGGCCCCAGCAGACTGAAAATTTCACCGGCCTGAATTTCAAAACTTACACCTTTGACTGCGGTGAAATCCTTGAACTTCTTAACCAATTGTTGTGCTTCCAGTATCACGGGCATCTGTTTTTCTCCAAAAGAATAGCCCGGCCTTTTATGCTCGCATGAGGCATAAAAAGCCCGGTCAAATATGGGGGCTGTAAAATGTCAGGGGAACCAACCAAATATATCATAAAAAGTCATTCCGGGTCTGCGGTATAATCGCACTCAACCTTGATGATGAGAGGAATAACCGCATGACAACTCCAAAATGGTGGCAGCGCGCCGTTTTTTATCAAATTTACCCCCGCAGCTTTGCCGATGGCAACGGCGATGGCATTGGCGATTTTACAGGCATGATCTCAAAACTGGATTACCTCAAAGACCTCGGCGTAGATGCCGTCTGGCTTTCCCCGCACTATCCCTCGCCCATGGCTGATTGCGGCTACGATGTCGCCGATTACACCGCTGTTGCCCCTGAATACGGCACCCTTGACGATTTCCGCCGCTTCCTGGATGGCCTCCACGCGCGCGGCATGTACCTCATCCTCGACCTGGTGCTTAATCACACCTCTGACCAGCACCCCTGGTTCATCGAGTCGCGCTCCAGCAAGACCAACCCCAAACGGGATTGGTATGTCTGGCGCCCTGGCAAAAATGGGCAGCCGCCTAACAACTGGTGCGCCACCTTTGGCGGTCCCGCCTGGGAATATGACCCCCAGACCGATGAATATTACTACCACTTCTTCTTCAAAGAACAGCCTGACCTGAACTGGCATAACCCGGAGGTCCGTCAGGCCATGTGGTCGGCGGTGCGCTTCTGGTTGGATATGGGTGTGGATGGCTTCCGCCTGGATGCCATTGGCACGATCTTTGAAGATCCTGCCCTGCCAGACCATCAATCAAAAATAACCCTTGACGACCTCTACCGCTACAACCGGTTGGCAAAAACCCCCGAAGAGCAGGCCAATTCCGGCAAGCTCTGGGAAGGCATTTTTGCCGCCCAGCACGATCAACCCGGGATGCACGAACTGGTGCAGGAGTTACGCGCCGTGATTAACGAATATCCCGACCGCGTCCTGGTCGGTGAAACCGATGACCTCACTTACTACGGCAGCGGCGAAGACGAGCTCCACCTGGTCTTCAACTTCCCGCTCATGCGGACGCGCCGCCTCAGCGCAGCCTGGGTCCGGGTCAATCAACAGGAGCGCGCCGCCGGTATGCCCCCCGGCGCCTGGCCCTGCAACACCCTCGGCAACCACGATGTGGACCGCATGATCTCCCAGTTTGGCGATGGCGTCAATGATGCCGCCATTGCCCGGGTCAACCTGGCCATTTTGCTCTTCCTGCGCGGCACCCCCTTCCTTTATAACGGCGAAGAAATCGGCATGACCAATACCTGGGTCACTGCTGTCTCCGAATTTCGCGATCCGCTCAGCCCTGGCGCCTATGAGCTTGAAATGCGTCTCATGGGCGCTTCTCCTGCCGAGGCTTTGCAGCACGCCGCCTTCAACGGGCGTGATAAATGCCGTACGCCGCTGCAGTGGTCCAATGCTCCCCACGGCGGATTTTGCCCGCCCCAGATCAAACCCTGGCTGCCCGTCAACGCCAACTACGCCGCGGGGGTAAATGTTGCCGATCAGCAATCCGATTCCAATTCGCTCTGGCAAACCTATCGCACACTCCTGCATATTCGCCAGCAGAACCCCGCCCTGATCGATGGTGATTACCAGCCCTTGCTCGAAAAAGATACCGAAGTGCTGGCCTTTATCCGCTCTACGGCATCGCAGCGCTGTCTGGTCATCATCAACACTGCCTCCGAAGAACGCTCTATCCGCCTCAAGCAGCTCATGCAGACCCGCGAGGTTATCTACACCAACACCTCCCGCCCGCTGCCAGACTGGACTGACCTTACCCTGGCCCCCTTCGAAATCTTGCTCCTCGCCCTTCCGGCTTGATTTTCTACTACCGGCTTGCACCCCTGCATCTTGCAGGGTGCAAGCCGTAAAAGCCCGTGCTTTGATGACCAGCCCGATAAATTTACTCAAATTTCGGGTATAATACATTAATCAAACCATAACATTCTACGAGCCTTGGACGTGCCCGCACGCCGGGGCTTTTATATTGACGTGCTGACGGGTCGGGACTATAATCCCTGCCTTTGGTGGCTCGGACTCGAAAACGCCGCCAATTTGTTTGTCTGAGAAAGTGTAATTAATACATATGAACATCAATAATGAGCATGGCACTACCGTGCTGCGTCGGACGGCGGATTACAAGCCCCCGCGTTCCATCCGTACCTGGCTGGTTGGCCGTCCGCTCCAAACTGCAGATGCCCCGCACCAGACCATTGGCAAGCTGGTGGGGCTGGCAGTTTTTTCTTCGGACGCCATGTCTTCGGTGGCCTATGCCCCCCAGGAAATGCTGATTATCCTTGCCGCGGCTGGTGTGGGCGCCCTGGGCATTTCTGTCCCTCTCTCTTTGGCAATCTGCGGACTGCTGGTCATTCTCACGCTGTCTTACGAGCAAACCATTCATGCCTACCCCGGCGGCGGCGGCGCCTATATCGTTGCCCGTGACAATCTGGGTGAAATTCCCGCCCTGACCGCTGGCGCCGCGCTCCTCACCGATTACATCCTGACTGTATCCGTCTCCATCTCATCCGGCGTGGCCCAGCTTGTTTCCGCTTATCCTGCCCTTCACGACTATCGCGTCTGGATTTCTGTTGCCATGGTGCTGCTGGTCATGTTGATCAACCTGCGCGGCGTCAAAGAATCGGGCTTTGCTTTTGCCATTCCCACCTACTTCTTCCTGGTGATGATGTTTGTGACCGTGGGTGTTGGCTTTGTGCGCTATTTTGCGGGCACTCTGGGTATGGTTTCCGCCCCCCCCATGGACCTGATGATGGAGCATGAGGTTTTGCAGCCCATCACCCTCTTCTTGATCCTCAAAGCTTTTGCCAGCGGCACCACGGCCCTCACCGGCGTTGAGGCCATTTCCAACGGCATCACAGCCTTCAAAACACCTCGCAGCAAAAATGCCGGCACAACCCTCATCATGATGGCGGTAATCCTTGGCACCCTGATGTTTGGCATCACATTCCTGGGACATCAGATGGGCGTTTTGCCTTCTGAAACCGAAACCGTCATTTCTCAAATGGCGCGCACCGTATTTGACGGGCGCGGCCTCGTCTATTTGCTGGCGCTAACCTCAACCACTGTCATCTTGATGATGGCAGCCAACACCGCCTTCGCCGACTTCCCCCGCCTGGGTGCCCTGATGGCCACCGATGGCTTCTTGCCCCGCCAGTTAGCCTACCGCGGCAGCCGCCTGGTTTACTCTTACGGCATTGCCGCCCTGGCCATTATCGCCAGCCTACTGATTATCGTTTTCCAGGCCAGCGTCACTCGTCTCATCCCGCTCTATGCAATTGGCGTCTTCCTCTCGTTCACACTATCCCAGTCGGGCATGGCCCACCGCTGGTTCAAGTCTGGCCGCCTGCGCCTTGGCCAAAAACTGACCGAGCGTGGCTCCACCCTCGAGCATGATCGCTCCTGGCTCTTCAAAATGATTGTGAATGGCTTCGGCGCCCTGTGCACCCTGGTCGTCATGATCGTTTTTGCTGTCACCAAATTCTCCGATGGCGCCTGGGTAGTGATCATTCTAATTCCAGGTCTGGCGGCCATTTTCTTGACCATACACCGCCACTATGCGCGGTTGGCTCAAAAACTCTCCCTTGAGCACTATGGCCGCACCCCACATGTTGGTCGCCATCGCGTGGTCCTGGCGTTGGGCGGCGTTCACCGCGGCACGCTCGAGGCGCTGCGCTACGCCCGCACCCTGTCAGATGACATCACCGCAGTGCATGTCTCTATTGATCCAATTGAATCTGAAAAAATCAAGGACAAATGGGAAACCTGGGGCAATGGTGTTCGTTTGGTGATTCTGGAATCCCCTTATCGCCTGCTGATTGAACCCATGCTGGAGTATATTGAAGAGCTGCAGCAGCACCGCCAACCCAATGAATTGATTACAATTGTTGTGCCGCAGTTCGTTTCTAAACAAATTTTCGCCAGTGTCTTGCACACACACACCGCTGACACTCTGCGAAACGTGCTGTTGAACCGTGAAGGCATCGTCATTACCGAAGTGCCCTATCAGGTTGAATGATGGGCAAGGAGAAAAAGAGAATGAAAATACTCGTTGTTGGCAGTGGGCGAATGGGCGCTGAGCTGGCTTACCGCCTCTATCGCCAGGGACATGAAGTTTGCGTGGTAGATGGTTTCCACGAATCCTTCCAGTACCTGCCGGCCGATTTTCAAGGCCGGGTCTATGAAGGTGAAGTCATTAACCAGGAAGTGCTGCACCGCGCCGGCATTGAACACTGCGATGCGCTTGCTGCCGTCACCAATTCAGATGCCCTCAACCTGGTGGTTGCCACCATTGCCCGTAATCATTACCGCGTGCCGCATGTTTTGGCCCGCAATTATGACCCGATTTTTGCCGAGTTGTACGATACCTTCGGCATTCAATTCATCAGCGCCACCACCTGGGGCGCCCAGCGCCTGGAAGAAATGATCTACCACGGCGAAGTGCGCTCAATCTTCTCGGCAGGTAATGGCGAGGTGGATATTTATGAATTAAAAGTCCCGGAGCGTTGGTGCGCCCGCCCGTTGCAAGAACTGGTACCCGCAGAACTTGTGGTCGCTTCCCTCACCCGGAATGGCGAAGCCATGATCCCCGCACCCGATACCATGCTTGAAACTGGCGACCTGCTGCATGTCGCTGCCACACTCAGCGGCCTCGAAGCGCTGAGCGCCCGCCTGGAAGGCAAGAAGGAGGCGTAATTATGTATGTCGTTATTGCTGGTGGTGGTCGAACCGGTTCGCATTTAGCCCGGCTGTTACTCAGCCAGGATCACGAAGTCCATCTGATTGAAGATCGCAAGGATGTTCTCACGATGAACCATCGGGAACTCCCGACCGAATCAATCCATGAGGGTAACCCCATGAGCCCGGCAGTCCTGGAGCAGGCTGGCATCCGCCGCGCCGATGTGCTGGCTGCTTGCACAACCCACGATGAACTGAACCTGGTATTGTGTTATGTGGCTCGAGCCCGCTACGGCATTGCCCGCACCATTGCCCGCGTCAACAACCCACGCGATGCCTGGTTGTTTGACCAGAAGTTCCACGTTGACGTCGCCCTCAACCAGGCCGAAATCATGGCGAACATGATTCAAGAAGAAATGTCCCTCGGCGACATGATGACCCTCTTGCGGCTCCGCCGCGGCAACTATGCCCTCGTTGAAGAGAAAATCCCCGAAAACGCCCCCGCCGTTGGGCAGGCGATCAAAGACATGCACCTCCCCGAAAAATGCGTCATCGCCGCCATCATCCGCTCGGGTGAGGTCATTGCCCCGCGCGGGCAGACTGTTTTCCAGGTTGGCGATGAGGTCCTGGTCTTCACCGATGCCGACAGTATCCATGACCTGGCTGAATTGTTCTCGGATTCGCAGGATAACCCGTCCATCGTTTGACCGTATCACAATGCTGCGGTATAATTGCCGCTCGTTATCACGTAACCAGAAAGTGAAAGGATAAAGATGTCAACCAAGCGTACATATCAACCCAAGATCCGCCGCCGCGTGCGCGTGCACGGCTTCCGGTCTCGCATGGCCACTGCCGATGGCCGCGAGGTTTTGAAGCGCCGCCGCGCCAAGGGCCGCCACAAGCTCGTCGTGAGCATGAACAATCACGTCAAGCAAAGTCGGTGGTAGAATACACCCTCGCCCTTGGATGAAACGGTTTGATCTGCAGGCTGGGCATACAGCCTGACCGTTATGGACAGGGATATGGGTGAAGCGATCTTTTCGTCTGACACGATTTACCGACTTTCAGCGGGTGCGGCGGTCTGGCAAGACCTATGCTCACCCGCTTGTCGTGTTAATAGTTGCTCCGGGGGAATCGTCAGCGGTGCGGGTCGGGGTGGCAGCCGGTCGTGTGACCGGGAACGCGGTCGAGCGCAATCGCGCCAAACGCCGCATCAGAGCCTGTATGGACGGGCTGCTTCCCAGACTGACACCTGGTTGGGATCTGATCCTGCTGGCGCGTAAACCCATTCACGGCGCAACTTTTGATCAGCTTCAAACTGCCCTGCAAACACTGTTAGGCCGCGCTGGCTTGCTGCTACAAGATCCGCCTCCCGGTGAACCTTCCTAAAGACTACCCCAATGAACCGCGCCTGCGAGACCTGCCTTTCCGGTGGGTCAATTTGCCGCGCATCCCGCTGCTGGCGCTCATTCGGGCTTACCAGGCGGTCATCTCCCCCGCAATGCCAGTGGATACCTGCCGTTTCTATCCCAGTTGTTCACACTACGGTTACCAGGCCATTTATAAATACGGCGCCCTCAAAGGCGGCTGGATGGCCTTTACCCGTGTGCTGCGCTGCAACCCGTGGAATCCGGGCGGCTACGACCCCGTCCCCTGATCAACGAATGGAAACTCTATGAAACAATCTCGCTATTTGATTCTCGTCTTGTTTGTTTTGGCTGCGGCGCTGCTCTCAGCCTGCACCGGCGCCATGACGGCTTCATCCTGGCCCGGCATAACGCCTCAGGATGACACCATCTACGTCGCCAATTCCAGTTTTGTTTACGCTCTCCGTCCAGCCGATGGCGGCGAGATCTGGCGCTTCCCCGAAAAAGCCGAAGGCCAGAAGATGTTTTATGCTGCTCCCGTCCTGGCCGATGGTCAATTGATTGTTGGCGATTACCAGCATACGCTCTACAGCCTGAATCCTGCCACCGGCCGGGAAAACTGGCGGTTTGAAGACGCCACCAACCGCTACATCGCCAGCCCCCTGGTGGTGGATGGCCTCATCCTCGCGCCTAATGCCGATCACGTCCTCTATGCTTTGGATATGGATGGCAAGCTGGTCTGGTCTTATGAAACCGGTCAGCCGCTCTGGGCGTCTCCGGTCAGCGATGGCAGCCACATCTACCTTGCTGGCATGGATCACAACTTCTATGCCCTGGATGCGCAGACCGGCGAACTGGTCTGGCAAAAAGACCTCGGCGCTGCAATGTTGTACACCCCCACCTTGAGTGAGGATGGTCATCTCTACGTCAGCACGCTCAAAAACACCATCGTGGTGCTGGACGCAAACGGTACGGTAGCCTGGGAGTGGCAGGGTGATGCCGCGGTCTGGGCTCAACCCGCCCTGCGTGATGGCCGCCTCTACTTTGGCGATCAACTGGGTGTCCTCTACTGTGTAGATGCCGAAAAAGGTTCGGTCATTTGGACCATTGATGCCGGCGGCGAAGACGATATTGCCGCTTTTGGCACCCCGCTGCTGCTTGAAAACGTCGCCGTCTTCTCCATGGAAAACGGAGATGTCATTGGCGTCAGCTACGAAGGCGCCAAACAGTGGACCCGCAGCATCACTGGTACACTGTATGCCGGGCCCGTGCTGGCTGGTGACCGCTTCCTGGTTGGTGTAAACAAAGGCGAAAGCCTCATTGTGACCTTTGACTTGAATGGCAACGAAAGCTGGTCATTCAAGCTTGATAGCAAGAAGAAATAAAGGATGCCGTTATGTGGGACGCCTTAATTGTCACCCCGTTCATTAATGCTCTACTCTTCATTTACAATCTGGTTGGTCAAAACTTTGGTATCGCGATTATCCTCTTTACCATCCTGATCCGCCTGATTACGCACCCCTTGATGGCCAGCCAGATCAAAGGCTCCAAGTCAATGCAGGCGCTGCAAAGCGACCCGGAATATAAAGAGATGATGGAGAAATACAAAGGCGACCGTGAAAAACTGGCCGCCGAGCAGATGCGCATCTACAAGGAAAAGAACATCAAACCTTTTGCCTCGTGCCTGCCCACGCTCATTCAGCTCCCCATTATCATTGGCCTCTATCAGGCTATTATCGCCGCCCTGGCCAGCACCCCGGTTGAACTCATCAACCTGACCCGCCACATTTACCCTGCGCTGCTCAAAGTTGAAGCGCTCATTCCACTGAACGCCCGCTTCCTCTGGATGGACCTCGGCCAGCCCGAACGCCTCAACCTGCCTTTCCTCTCGTTCGGCATCCCTGTCCTGGCGATTGTGGTGGTGGTGACCACCTTCCTCCAATCCAAGTTGATTACCCCGCCATCATCCAACCCCAATGATCAGGGCGCCCAGATGGCCAAAATGATGAACTGGTACATGCCCATCTTCATGGGCTACCTGGCCTTTACTCTGGCATCCGGTCTCTCGCTCTACTTTGTCATCTCAAACTTGATTGGTATCGGTCAGTACGCCCTGCTGGGCAGTCTCAACTGGTCCAATCTTTTACCAAAATCCAAACGTCCTGCGCCGGCGGCTGCTGTGGCTGGCCCAACCAAAAAGTCTGATTCTGTTGTTCAGCTTGCAACATCGTCTCGCCCAGAACCGCAGAAAAAAGCAGATGATTCATCCACCAACCGCGGCAACAAGCAAATTCGCCCACCCCGCAAGAAGAATCGCTCATAATCAGGGAGGTTGAACATGACTACCGAAAAAACGACCCTTGAAGTTATTGCTTCCACTGTTGAAGAAGCCACCGCCAAAGGCTTGGCGCAGCTCGGGCTGCCTGCCTCTGCGGTTGATATTGAAGTACTGGACTCTGGCAGCCGGGGCCTCTTTGGCCTGGGGGGCCGCCAGGCCCGCATCCGCCTGGTCTTGAAAGATATTACCGAACCTGCCCCGGCCGCATCCCGGCCAGAACCTGTGGTTGTGGCGGCTACGCCTGTTGAAACCACCCCCAAACCCAACCACGCCGCCGAACCCACCGAAACCATGGACCCGGCCTCGGCTGAATCAGCCCGCCAGGTGGTCTCTGAACTGCTGGAGAAAATGAAAGTCCAGGCGCAGGTCACTGCCCATTGGACCCCGCCCCAGGACGAGAAAGACCGCGCCATGGTTGTGGTTGAAGTCCAGGGCCAGGACCTGAGCATCCTGATTGGTCGCCAGTCCGAAACCCTCAACGCTCTTCAGTACATCACCAGCCTGATCGTCAGCAAAGAGGTTGGTCACTGGGTGCCGCTGCTGATCGACATCCAGGGCTACCGCTCCCGCCGCGAGCGCCAGCTTCGCCAGCTTGCCCGCCGTATGGCCGAACAGGTCATTCAATATGGCCGCCGCCAGGTGCTCGAGCCCATGCCCGCCAGCGAGCGACGCATCATCCACCTGGAACTGCGCGATCATCCCCAGGTGACAACCGAAAGCGAAGGCGAAGAGCCCACCCGCAAGGTTGTGATTCTGCCTAAAAAACAGTAAGATAATCTAAATCGCCAGATTTTCCGGCGCTGATGGCCGCCCGCAATGAAGCGCAACCCATTGCGGGCCGCCCTGCTTAATTGCCGATTGTGTAAGGAGAGATAAGATGCGTGCAGTAGATATCATCATCAAAAAACGAGATCGGGCCGAATTGACCGGCGACGAAATTGATTTCTTCATTGATGGGCTGACCCACGGCTCAATCCCCGATTATCAGGCCTCGGCCTGGGCGATGGCTGTCTTGTTGAATGGCATGACCGAGCGCGAAACCACCGACCTGACCCTGGCGATGGCCCACTCCGGCGAAACCCTGGACCTCACCGGCGTGGTACCGATTGCCGTGGATAAACACTCCACTGGCGGCGTCGGCGATAAAACCACCCTGGTCGTTGAACCCATCGTTGCTTCCTGCGGCCTGCCAGTTGGCAAAATGTCGGGCCGTGGCCTGGGCTTCAGCGGCGGCACCCTCGACAAAATGGAATCCATCCCCGGCTACCGCACCAACCTTACCCGTGAAGAATTTTTACATCAACTCAAGCAGATTGGCCTGGTGCTCACCGGTCAAAGCGGCGACCTGGCCCCTGCTGACGGCAAGCTCTACGCCCTGCGTGATGTGACCGGCACCGTCCCTTCCATTCCCTTGATCGCCTCCTCCATCATGAGCAAGAAAATCGCTGCCGGCGCCCAGGCCATTGTCCTGGATGTCAAAGTTGGTGTTGGCGCCTTCATGGAAACCCTGGAAGATGCCCGCCGCCTGGCTGCGTTGATGGTTGCCATTGGGCGCCTGAGCGGCCGCAAGACCGTGGCCCTCCTTTCCGACATGAATCAACCCCTCGGTGAAGCGGTTGGCAATGCCCTCGAAGTTCGCGAGGCGATTGATACGCTGCATGGCAGCGGTCCTGCTGACTTCCGCGAACATTGTCTGATTGTCGCCAGCCATATGCTCAACCTGGGGCAAAAGGCCCCCAATCTACAGTTTGCCCGTCAGATGGCCGAAGAAGCTCTGGAATCCGGACAGGCCTGGACCCTGTTCCGCCAGTTGGTCCATGCACAAGGCGGTGATCTGGCTTATGTTGATGATCCCGAACGCCTGCCGCGCGCGGCTCTGGTCGAAACCGTTTCTGCTGCACGGGCTGGCTATCTGTCCGGCATCAATGCCCGTGAGGTTGGCAAGACCAGCGTTGAACTTGGCGCTGGGCGCGCCCGCAAAGAAGACCCCATCGAACATTCGGTGGGTATCGTCATCCACCACAAAGTGGGTGACCGGGTTGAAAAAGGCCAGCCGCTCTTTACCATTCACGCCAATGACCCGGCCAAACTCAAGAAAGCCCGCGCTCGCCTGCTTGCTGCGCATCAATGGAGCGACAGCCCCTGCGACCCCTTGCCGCTGTTTTACCAGGTTGTTTCATAAATGCGTTCAAAAGAAACTTCGAGCCCGTGGGGCTGGGTGCTTTTTGCGCTTGTGGTGTTGATACAGATCTGGGTTGTGTTTGTGCCAGCTTCCAGCCTGTTAAACTGGTTCACAACCGATGATGCCTTCTACTATTTCAAAGTAGCTCAAAATATTGCTGAGGGGCAGGGGTCCACTTTTGACGGCCTGCACCTGACCAACGGGTATCATCCGCTCTGGATGTTGGTGTGTGTGCCAATTTTTGCGCTTGCACGCTTCAGTTTGATTCTGCCACTGCGCCTGATCGTTCTGGTTTCTATTTTGTTGACCGCAGGAACAAGTGCAGGGATATACCGCCTGTTGGCACGCTGGATTCGTCCACAGTTTGCGATGCTGGCTGGATTTGCCTGGGCGTTTATTCCGCTGATAGCTGACATCGCCACACTGAAGGGGATGGAAGCGGGCGTCAACGCTTTTTTTGTGACTCTTTTATTGGAACGTATTGCCCACCTGAAAGCTTCTAGGAACTCAGAACATTCATACCGCAGATACCTGTTTATTGGTGTTATTGGTGCCTTGGCAGTGATGAGCCGCCTGGATAATATATTTATTCTCCTGGCAATGGGCATCTGGTTAATTTTTGATCGCCTGAGTCTGGGATATTTCTGGCTCGGCTACCTGGTAGCGGCTGCCATTTCTGTTCTTGTGTCCTTTTTCCTGCGGCTGGAGTTTGTGGACTCTTACCCCCAATTTTTACCAGGCGTCTATTCCATGTTGGGAATGGCTGTTTTACTCAAACCTGTTCTTGCGGCTGTATTTGGCCTGTCTTCTCCGGGGAAGAAACTCCCGATTGTTCGACTGCTGGCTGCAATAGGAAGTGGAACAGGGATTGTTGGGGGAGGAATGATTCTATTGACCACATTTGGAGTCATTCAGACATTTCCCCGTACAGTAATTCTTTACGACATGGCTGTGACAGCCGGCTTGTTCTTGTTGGTGCGTTGGGCTGGCAGTTGTTTATTGGAATCTCGCGAAACGCAAGGTTTTTGGCCTGAATTTCGAACTCATTTTTTGATATGGCTCAAACGCGGCCTGGCTTTCGGCCTACCTATCGTGCTAATTCTGGGTAGTTATATGCTCTGGAGCCATTTTACATTCGGTACATCCTCTCCAGTGAGTGGTCAGGTTAAACATTGGTGGGGTACGCTTCCCGACACGGTTTATGGAAACCCGGTACAATCATTTGCCGAATTGTTTGGCTTCCCCGAGTTTCTGGACGGCGCATGGCAAACCCTTTTTAGCCCAATACCGACAACCTTGCAGCGCTTGATGTGGCCGCTGCCTGTCTGGGGTATTTTTCTTTTGGCTGGCTGGGTGCTCGGGGGACACAAGCATGGCTTAGGTCTCTGGTCTCTGGGAGCGGCTTGCTTACTCCAGGTGCTATACTACCACGGTAGCTATTACATAGGCATGCGCTCGTGGTACTGGTTGAACGAATCTCTGTTTGCTGTACTGGTCTGGGCGATGGCGTTGGATGGATGGTGGGGGTGGCTAACCCGCCAAAAAGAACACCGTCGGGCGCTGCTGGTAATAACGAGTCTTTGCAGCCTGGTGTTGGTGGCTAATTATGTTAGCTGGACGGGCCGTAATTTCCCGTTGAAGCGCACCGCAAATGACCAACATATATATCTGACCGAAGCCGTTTGGCTGGAAAAATTGACCCCTCCCGGCAGCGTAATTGGCATGAGCGGTAGCGGGTCGGTAGGTTATTTTATTAATGATCGCCGGGTTGTCAACCTGGATGGATTGATTAATAGCAATGATTACTTCCAATCGTTAAAGGCAGGCACTGGGCGCGCAGCGGTTGATGCCTTTGGGTTGGATTATGTCTATGGACATTATTATTTGCTGACATCCACCAATCCATACTACAACATCTTGAAAGATCGTTTAGATTTATTGGAAACCAACGGCGACCAGGCTCTCTATCGCTATGTGCAGCCCTAATATTTGTATGTGCTGCCGCCGATAAACTCGCGCAGAACGGAGTCGCTGGGCACAGATGAATCGTCCGTTAGCGGCGTGATCTCTGCAAGCATGGCGTTCACCCGTACGGCGCGGGTATAAGCGTCCTCGCGCAGCGGGTCGCCTTTGAATTCTTCCGTCCAGCCGGCAAAATGCGTCATCAGCCGCGGCTTGTAGATGCACAGCTCATGCGGCATGGCGCTGTTCACAATAATATCTGCCGTGTTGAGGAAGGGGATAATATTCCGCTTCTCGCTTGTGCGCACATAATGCCAGTGCACCAGGGTTTGCCGCGGCTCGTAGCCCCGGTGGGCTGCGTCGCGCAGCATCCGACGCATCAGTCGGATATCCGTCCAGCGCACATACTGGCCTTGTGAATCCTTCAACTGCATCAGCGGCTCAAGGTACACCTTGAATTTTTGGTCGTGTGGCACTGCCTGCGTCATCTCCGGATACAACCCGTGCAGGCTGTCAATCAGCACAATCTCGTTGGGTCCCAGCCGCATGGGGGTCCGGTCGTCATACCGTTTCCCCTGTTTGAAATCGTAATACGGCATCATGATCTCTTCGCCAGCGGTCAGGCGGCTCAGATGTTCGTTGATCAGCTTCAAATCCAGCGCCTGGGGCGTCTCAAAATCGTAGTCCCCAAACTCATCCTTGGGCTGCAGCGCCAGATCATAGAAATAATTGTCCAGATTCAGCGTTACCAGTTTCAGCCCCAGGTAGGCCAGCCGCTGACCAATTTTGATGGTGGTCGTTGTTTTCCCCGAAGACGAAGGCCCGGTAATAATTACCATCTTCACCTTGTCCCGGCGCAGGGCAATCATCTCAGCCGCATTTTCCACATCCTGGTTATAGGCTGTTTCGCAGGCTTCCACAATTTGCGGCAGTTCGCCGCATTCAATCCGCGCGTTCAATCCTGCAATCGTATGCAGATCCTGGCTCACCGCCCAGTCCAGCACGTGCCAGATCTTCGCCCAGGGGATCGTTTCGGAAGGTCGGGCAGCCAGCTTGGCGCGTTCCTGCCGGTCCCGGGCGCGTTCATCACGGTAGAGAATATAGGCCTTCGCCACCTTGGCATGACCATTCTCAATCAATACCTTTTCCACCATATCTTGAATTTCTTCCACCGATGGAATATGGTCTGGGGCAATGCTGTTTTCCAGCGCCTGAACAACCTCCGCCGTCAGCGCCTCAGCGGTACTGCGGTCGCGTCCGCCTACTGCAATTGCCGCCCGATAAATGGCATTGGTGATCCGTTCTGCATTAAATGGCACAACTGCGCCGGTTCGTTTAACAATGCTCTGAATTTTTCCCATCATTGCACCTCAAAGACGAAAGAACATCATTGGATAGGTTTTAATTATAGCATGTCTGACAATACCCCAAACCCCGCTAAAGCCGCGTTTCAATTCTAAAAACCCCATTTGCATTCTGGCTAGAATTGTGGCATAATTCAACCATCAACAGCGTTGATGGAAACGAGTAAATCCGCCCCGCGCTGTCAGCGAACCCGGATCAAGGTGCAAGCCGGGCCAGCCCAGCGGATTGAAAATCCTTCCGGAGCTGCAAACTGAACGTGGATCTCCACCAGTAGGTGCGCCGGCCTCGCCAGCCGTTATCCTGGGCGCAGATATTATCCGCCAAAGGACGTATCTGACCGAGCGCTCACTGCGAGGTGAGAAGCAGGGTGGTACCGCGAGAAAGCCCTCTCGTCCCTGTGGGATGCGAGGGCTTTTTAATTGGTCAAGGAGGCCTTATGTTTAAACCTGTTTCACCCCGCTTGAATATCACTCTGTTGGAAGAGGCCATGCTGCGCTTCTGGAAGCAGCACAATATCTTCCAGGAGACCATGACCCAGCGCGAAGGCGGCCCCGAATATGTCTTCTTCGAAGGCCCGCCTACGGCTAACGGCCGCCCGGGCATTCACCATGTGCTGGCCCGGGCATTCAAAGACATCTTCCCGCGCTATAAGACCATGCGCGGCTACCATGTCAGCCGCCGCGGCGGTTGGGATACCCACGGCCTGCCCGTTGAGCTGGAAGTTGAAAAGAAGCTCGGCTTCACCAACAAACAGCAAATTGAAGCCTACGGCATTGGCAAGTTTAACGCCCTCTGCCGCGAGTCGGCCTTCACCTACATCCAGGAATGGGAACGCATGACCGATCGGATGGGTTACTGGGTGGATATGCAGTCTGCCTATGTGACCTTCCGCGATTCCTACATCGAATCAGTCTGGTGGATCCTCAAAAATTTCTGGGAGCAAGACCTGCTCTATCAGGGTTTCAAAGTGGTTGCCTACTGCCCGCGCTGCGGCACCCCGCTGTCTGACCACGAAGTTGCCCAGGGCTACGCCGATGCCACTGACCCATCGGTCTATGTCCGCCTGCCTCTGGTCGATCAGCCCGGCGTTTCGCTCCTCGTCTGGACCACCACACCCTGGACTCTGCCTGCCAACGTTGCCGTTGCGGCCCACCCGGACATCGAATACGTCATGGTCGAACGCGAAATGCCCGAAGGCGGCACCGAGCGGCTCATCCTGGCAGAAGCCCTGCTGACCAAAGTCTTTGATCAACCCGAGAAACTGCGCATAGTCGAGCGATTTAAGGGTAAGCACCTCAAAGGCAAGCAGTATCGCCCGCTGTTCACCTTCCTGCCGCCCGACAAACCGGCGCATTACGTCGTCCTCGCGAACTACGTCACCACGGAAGATGGCACCGGGTTGGTCCATATTGCTCCGGCATTCGGCGCTGATGACATGAATGTTTCCAACGAATACGACCTGCCTGTGCTGATGACAGTTGCCGAAGATGGCACTTTCATCCCTGCGGTGCGCCCCTGGGCGGGGGTGTTTGTCAAAGACGCCGACCCTGCCATTACTGAAGACCTCAACCGCCGCGGCCTGCTCTTCAAATCTGGCACCTATACACATACCTATCCTTTCTGCTGGCGTTGCGATACGCCGCTGCTTTACTATGCCCGCCCAACCTGGTACATCCGCACCAGCCAGTTCAAAGACCGCATGGTTGCTCTCAACAATGACATCAACTGGTATCCCGGTCACATCAAAGCCGGTCGTTTTGGCAACTGGCTGTCCAATAATGTGGACTGGGCGCTGGGTCGTGAACGCTACTGGGGCACCCCGCTGCCCGTCTGGGAATGTGGCGACTGCCATCACCAGGAGTGCATTGGTTCTGTGGCCGAACTGTCACAAAAAGCAGGCCGTGACCTCAGCAACCTCGATCTGCATCGCCCGCATGTGGATGAGATCCACTGGCGCTGTGCCGAATGTGGCGGCACCATGCAGCGTGTCCCCGAACTGATCGATGTCTGGTTCGATTCAGGCGCCATGCCGGTTGCCCAGTGGCACTACCCCTTTGAAAATCTTGAAGCCTTCAAACAACAATTCCCCGCCGATTATATCTGCGAGGCCGTGGATCAAACCCGGGGCTGGTTTTACACCCTGCACGCCATCTCCTCGCTTTTGTTCGATAGTGCGGCCTTCAAGAATGTCATCTGCCTGGGCCTGATCCTCGATGCCGAAGGCCGCAAGATGTCCAAGCACAAGGGCAATGTCGTCAACCCCTGGGATGTGCTGAACGAATACGGTGCCGACGCCACTCGCTGGTATCTCTACACCGCTTCACCCTCGGGTCAGGAGCGCCGTTTCTCCATGGATCTGGTGGGCGAGGTCGTCCGCACCTTCACCTTGACGCTGTGGAATACCTATTCCTTCTTCGTCACCTATGCCAACCTGGATGGCTGGCGTCCGGACCCCGCAGTCCAGCCTGAATACAGCCCGCTGGATCGCTGGGTGCGCTCCGCCCTGCATACCCTGGTGCGTGATGTGACCGATGCCCTGGAAAACTATGATGTCCTGGGCGCCACCCGTCCCATCACCACCTTTGTTGATCAACTCTCCAACTGGTGGCTGCGCCGCTCGCGCCGCCGCTTCTGGAAGAGCGAAGCCGATGCCGATAAGCAGGCCGCCTATTCCACGCTCTATGAAGCCCTGACCACCCTCAGCCGCCTGCTGGCGCCCACCATGCCCTTCCTGGCTGAAGAACTGCACCAGAATCTCGTCCGCACCATGGACGAATCTGCGCCGCTCTCGGTTCACCTGGCCCCCTGGCCTGCGTTTGATCCGGCAGTTGTTGACGAGAAACTGAACCGGGAGATGGCCCTGGTCATGCGCCTGGCTTCGCTGGGCCATGCTGCCCGCAACAAAGCCAATCGCAAAGTTCGCCAGCCCCTTGCTGAAATTGCCTTCTCCGTGGCAAATATCGAAGAAGCGGGTGTGGTCTTGCGTTATGCCGAACTGCTCGCTGATGAGTTAAATGTCAAGCACGTCCGCACCCTCGATGCTGCCGGCGAAGCCGTCTCCTATGCCCTCAACCCACTGCCCAAACAGCTCGGTCAAAAATATGGCAGCCGCTTCCCTGCCATCCGCAAAGCAATCCTGGATATGGATGCCGAAGTCGCCGCCCGGACGCTGCTTGCTGGTCAATCTTTGCCCGTCACCATCGCTGGCGAAACCTGCGATATCCTGCCTGAAGAAATCGAAGTGCGCGCCCAGGCCCGCGAGGGCTTTGCCGTCGCTTCCGAAGGCGCCTATCTGGCAGCCCTGGTCACTGACCTGACCCCTGAACTCATCCGTGAGGGCCTCGCCCGCGAATTTATCCGCCGGGTGCAAGACCTGCGTAAAACCGCCGAGTTTGACATCTCGGACCGCATCCGGGTCTATTATCAAGCCACTCCAGGCCTGGCTGCTGCCGTCCAATCCTTTGCCGAAATCATCATGGCCGAAACGCTCACGGTTGAACTTCAAGCTGCCCAGCCGCCTCAGGACAGCCCCACCGCCGCCGACTCTTTCGATGGCGAAGACCTGACCATCGGCCTGCAAAAAGCCTGATCAGATAGTTAAAAAACAAAACACCCCCGGAGCAATCCGGGGGTGTTTATCATGTTTATCTGCTCATTATCTCAGGATAATTGGCAGGTAGATGAACCGATGCGGTATCACCGCGGTTGTGGTCAGGACAGAGTTATCGCTGATCGCTGTATTTCCTTGTGAGGTTGCTGTGATGGTGGCAATATCTACCGCGCCATTTGCCGCTCCCGTTGGGATGGATACTGTCACGGTAATATCGGTTGTTGCTCCTGCGGCCAGCGGACCAACACTGGATGGAGCAATAATCGTTCCCCAGACAGCATCTGCGGTCAGGTCAAAGCTGTCTGCAGCATTACCGGTATTTTCAACCGTCAGTGTGTAGATGACCTCTGCGCCGGGCGTGCCAGACTTTGCATCCGTTGCCGGGGTAATAGACACACCATAAACCGTCGCAATATTTGCGGTGGTTGTCAGCATTGAGCTGTCCGATATCGCCGTATTACCCTGCGATGTGGCCGTGATGGCGGCTGTATCGGTTGCTCCATTTGCGGCTCCCGCCGGGATAGAGACGGTTACCGTTACATCTGCCGCTTCACCCGCAGCCAGAGGTCCAATGGTAGTCGGCAGCACCACGGTACTCCAGGTTGCTGTGCCTACTGTCAGATCAAAACTGTCGCTGGTATTTCCGGTATTCTCAACGGTTAGCGTATAGACGACTTCTGTTCCCACCAATCCGGATTTGGCGTCGGTAGCTGGCGTGATGGATACACCATAAACCGTCGCTACATTGGCTGTGGTGGTCAAGACTGAGCTGTCTGTGATGGCCGGGTTTCCTGTTGAAGCTGCAATAATGCTGGCTTCGTCTGTTGCTCCATCACTGGCGCTGGCGGGAATCGAAACTGTGACAACGATATCAATGCTTTCTCCTGCATTAAGCGGCCCAATGGTAGCCGGATTAATCAGGGTCAGCCAGACTTCGGTACCTCCTGTTGTCACACCGAAGCTATCTGCTGCGTTACCCGTATTGGTCAGGGTCAACGTGTATGAAACCTCAGTTCCGGGCACACCAGACTTAGCATCTGTAGATGGTGTCAGTGTCAGGCTGCGCACCGTATTGGCAGTCGTGGTCAGCACAGACGAGTCACTGACTGCGCCATTTCCCACCGACGTGGCGGTAATGGTCGCGGCATCGATTGCACCACCCGCTGCCCCCGCCGGGATCGAGACAGTCACCGTCACATTCGCCGTTGCCCCTGCCGCTAGCGGTCCTACTGTTGTGGGCACCACGCCGGTTGTCCAGGTGGCTCCGCTCGCGCCCAGGGTGAAGCTGTCGCTGACATTGCCCGTGTTGGTCACAATCAGCGTGTAGCTCACATCGGTGCCAGGATTGCCAGACTTGGCATCAGTTGCCGGGGTCAGCGTCACACCGTACCCTGTATTGGCAGTCGTGGTCAGCACAGACGAATCGCTGACTGCGCCATCTCCCACCGACGTGGCGGTAATGGTCGCAGCATCGGTTGCTCCGCCCGCCGCTCCTGCCGGGATCGAGACAGTCACCGTCACATCAGCCGTTGCCCCTGCCGCTAGCGGCCCCACTGTTGTAGGCGCCACGCCGGTTGTCCAGGCCGCGCCGCTCGCACCCAGGGTGAAGCTGTCGCTGACATTGCCCGTGTTGGTCACGGTCAGTGTGTAGGAGACATCCGTCCCCGGATTGCCGGATTTGGCGTCTGTCGCTGGTGTCAGCGTTACGCCGTACCCTGTATTGGCAGTCGTGGTTAGCACAGACGAATCACTGATTGCACCATTTCCCACCGATGTGGCGGTAATGGTCGCGGCATCCGTTGCACCACCCGCCGCCCCTGCCGGGATCGAGACGGTCACTGTCACATTCGCCGTTGCCCCTGCCGCTAGCGGCCCCACCGTTGTGGGCGCCACGCCGGTTGTCCAGGCCGCGCCGCTCGCGCCCAGGGTGAAGCTGTCGCTGGCATTGCCTGTGTTGGTCACGGTCAGCGTGTAGCTCACATCCGTCCCCGGATTGCCAGACTTGGCATCGGTTGCCGGGGTCAGCGTCACGCCATATCCCGTATTGGCAGTTGTGGTCAGCACGGACGAGTCGCTGACTGCGCCATTCCCCACCGACGTGGCGGTAATGGTCGCGGCATCGGTTGTTCCACCCGCCGCTCCTGCCGGGATCGAGACAGTCACTGTCACATCAGCCGTTGCCCCTGCCGCTAGCGGCCCCACCGTTGTGGGCGCCACGCCAGTTGTCCAGGCCGCGCCGCTCGCACCCAGGGTGAAGCTGTCGCTGGCGTTGCCCGTGTTGGTCACGGTCAGTGTGTAGGAGACATCCGTCCCCGGATTGCCGGATTTGGCGTCTGTCGCTGGTGTCAGCGTTACGCCGTACCCTGTATTGGCAGTCGTGGTCAGAACGGATGAATCGCTGACTGCGCCATTTCCCACCGACGTGGCGGTAATGGTCGCGGCATCCGTTGCACCACCCGCTGCCCCTGCCGGGATTGAGACAGTCACTGTCACATTCGCCGTTGCCCCTGCAGCCAGCGGTCCCACCGTTGTGGGCGCCACGCCGGTTGTCCAGGTGGCTCCGCTCGCGCCCAGGGTGAAGCTGTCGCTGGCGTTGCCCGTGTTGGTTACGGTCAGCATGTAGCTCACATCGGTGCCAGGATTGCCAGACTTGGCATCAGTTGCCGGGGTCAGCGTCACACCGTACCCTGTATTGGCAGTCGTGGTCAGCACAGACGAATCGCTGACTGCGCCATCTCCCACCGACGTGGCGGTAATGGTCGCAGCATCGGTTGCTCCGCCCGCCGCTCCTGCCGGGATCGAGACAGTCACCGTCACATCAGCCGTTGCCCCTGCCGCTAGCGGCCCCACTGTTGTAGGCGCCACGCCGGTTGTCCAGGCCGCACCACTCACGCCCAGGGTGAAGCTGTCGCTGACATTGCCCGTGTTGGTAACAGTCAGCGTGTAGCTAACATCCGTCCCCGGATTGCCAGACTTGGCATCGGTTGCCGGGGTCAGCGTCACGCCATAGACGGGTGTCGCGTTTGCAACTGTTGTAACTACGCGAGCCGCATCCCGTACAGTCGGGCTGCCTGTTTGTGTGGCATAGACCATTACCGTATCCGTGCTCCCGTTACTTTGTCCAGCGGGAATATTGACGGTTACGGTGACGCTCTGGCTGGCTCCTGCCGTCAGAGGCCCCACTGTGCTTGGGCTGATGGTGGTTCCCCAGGCATTGCCGCTGGTAGTCAGGGCAAAACTGGCGCTGGATGAGCCTGTATTGGTCACGGTCAAAGTATAGTTCACCGGACTATTGGCTGGCCCGCTTCCTGCATTATCGATTGGCGATAGGCCGACGCCTAGCGCCGTGCATACCGTCCGTTGGATCGTCAACTCAAATCCTGTGATACTGCCTGTATCTAAATTAGCACTGTCTACAGCCTTTAAGTTCCAGGTGCCATTCAGATTGGCCCCGTCGAGCACACTCAGGACAGATTCAGGCCGATAACTACCCGTAAACGGGGCTGTCCCACCGGATATAGGATTGGCGGCCTCATCGTCCAGAACCGTATTGGTAAAGTTATCGCCACTGGTGCCGCGTTTATTGATCAAAGAAACTGTCGTCGAATTGGGGGAGATCAGGCTAAAGGTCAAATCGGCATCCCAGGTGTGGGTGGCATTGATCTTGACGTTAACATCTTGTATCAAAGCCGAATCGGTGATGCTGATTGGAACCTGAACCCCGCTTGGATTATTATCTGGAATTGCAACCGCACTCCCGCCGTAGGTATAGGTGCTGGTCGTGCTTGATCCTGCCGCCAGCGCCGTAAGCGGGATTGTTGCCGACCCACCCGTGTAGGTTACATTGAGTGATAGTTGAATCGGGGTGGCGCAGGCGTGAGTTGAATTGACCTTGAGCACATAAGCAGTTTGATTGGTCTGTGTTCCACCGCTGGCGATATCAGCATATGCTGAACTGGCCTGGATCACAGATACATCTCCGCCGGTAACCGAAAGCGTTCCGATAACATTGGTCGCCGTGCCAGAGCCTGTATTGGTCAACCCCACATTAACAGTGAAATTTTCGCCCAGTTCCAATGAACCGTTGTTGTTGCCCCAGACCGCGTCGCTCCAGGTTTGAGATGCTTTTTCAAGTACAACCAGTGGAGCAGTGGTTTCGGTGACGTTGTAGCCGACCAGGGCAAAATCCTGGTCAGTTGTATCGGCATTAGCGGGCAGGCCGTCGCCGGCAATATTTGTCGCGATGACGCGCACGCGCACCACGCCACTGGTTCCGGCAGGCAGGAAAACGTTTTCGATATTATTTCTGGCGTCAGCAGTTCCACCAGAGATGGACTGGCTGCCACTGAACACATTACCTCTATAGGTGGTTCCCGCAGCGGTCACTTCCAGATCCAGATTGTTGACGTAAGCATTACCCGTAGTTGGGCCGGGCGCATCTGACCACACCAGTGAGATGTTCACCGGTTTGCCCGTATCCGATACCAGCATATAGGCGGTGTAGGCTTCTCCGGTTGCGCCAAAGGTTGTGGTTTGATCCTTCAAGAACCGCGGGCTGCCATCAAAAATGAGCCCCATATTGGCGTCGCCCCACCCCTGGTTGTTACTGGGCAGAGTATCGTTGTTGGATACGCCCGTCAGGTAGCGTGGCGTATTTACAATCAGCGCCTTCAGCATGGCCGGGCTGGGAATGGCGCCGCTAGTCAGCACACGCCCATAGTATTCATACACCAGTTGTGCCACACCCGATATGGCCGGGCACGAATGACTCGTACCTGATGACCAGGCGTAGAGTGTTTGACCGCTAGGGTGATACTGGTCGCAAACACCGCTGCCATCATAACCAGAAGCCTGTGAGGCTGGCCCTTGAACATGGGTGCCCGGTGCAGTGATGTCGGGTTTGATGCGTCCATCATCGGTTGGCCCGCGCGAAGAAAATGTAGCCGTATCATCTGCATTGTTGGCATAGTTCACGCCGCAGCCATCTGTTGTGCCTTGTTCGCGCACATTTTCTGTGGCGCCTACTGTCAGCACGTTCTTGGCTGTGGCCGGCGATCCAATTGTATTGGCGCTCGAGCCGCTGTTGCCGGCTGAAAATACATGCAGCATTTCCTGATTGCCGGCTGTTGTTGAAGCATCGCGTATCAGGCTGTCATAAAGCTGTGCTTCAGTATCATAGGCGCCGCCGTTTGGCGCCCCCCAGCTATTGGAGGTGATCCGCGCCCCACTGGTATAACTATTTCTCACCATGGTCTGGGTGTCGTTTCCGCATTTGGTCACGCTCCAGCTACCCGCATTGGTAAACACTTTTGTTCCAGAAATGCGTCCGTAGGGTGAAATTCCCAACCCCAATTGATAACCATTTGCGTCTTCATAGGGGGTTCCGGTGGTGTTGTTATAGCCGCCAACAATACCGGCATTTAAATTTCCATGTCCGGCAATTCCATTACCGGTGGCGTCGCTGGTGCAGTTGGTGATGTAAGTAACCCGATCCGGGTTGGCCAGTACACCCAGCTCATGAAAGTCTGGATGTAGTACGTTGGATGCGTTGCCCTGATCAAGTCCATCATCTACAATATCTACAATCGGGTAGGAACTCGGGGTGGTCGGAAAACCTTTGGTCGCCAGCCAGGCCAGGTAACCCGGTGAGCTTGGGACGGTGTTGCCGCCCGAAACGGTGATATTGCCCGCCAGAATCTGATTCTGGACTTCATCATTCATCTCGGGCTGAACATAAATTTCAATATCGAATACATCGGGTTGCGCAGCCAGTGCTGCCAGGTCTCCCTCGGCCAGACGCACTCGGATGTTGGTGTAATTTAAAACGTTATAGGGTCCTTCATACCAGACCGTTGCTTTTTGAAGCAAACTCTCAACGGCCATCGTTGTCTGATCGGTGCGGTAATATTGCACTGTAACATCCACTTCGCCGTCCGGTGCCATGGCAGCCGTCCGCAAGGTGGGGTCTAACCGATAGTAGGGTTCATAAGCCCCATTCCACACCAGCAGTGGATTTTCTGCCGCAGCCTTCAAGACGCTGTCTTTGGGTTGTTTACCCCAGACCACATAGGCGTTTTCAGGAATGTAAGCCACAATTTCCAGGCCCTGGGCTTTCAAACCATCCAGCCAGGCATCCTGAATGGGGCCTGCAAACTGCACCATCCAGAAACCAATTTCCGGCTCTGCCTGCGCCTGCAATGCGGCTGGCATTTTTACAGCATCATCCGCATTATTGGTATTAATCTGCACTTCGCGCAGATAGATGGTAGGATCGACCACCATCACGCCTTCCGGTGCGCCTACGCCGCTGGGGAGCTCCCAGAGCGAAAACGCCCCATAATGCGCCAATGCGGTCGCCCCATTAGATGAAAGCAGCCCGGCGGTCTGTGGCATAGCCAGTACGCGCAAACCCGGTTCCGATGATGCTGACGCAGGTTGCACCCCAAGGGGTGTAAATGCGGCAAACAACAGTGCTAAAAGCACAAGGACATTGAGCCAACGTCTATTCATTTTTGCCTCAACTGAAAGGAATTTTTTGTTGCCCGAACGAAACAATTATAATCCGGTTACTCGCAATCAAGATTAGAAAATTAAGCTTGCACAGCAAAGCCTTCATGTATTATGATCGCCTTTTCTTTCGTAATCGGGTATCTTTATGCGGTAAAATTAGAAGATAGCTTTTATTATTGGAGGATCGTTTGAAACAGCGCTGGCGTGACTACCTCTGGCTTTTTACAATTGTGGCCATCATTGTAACCCTCGATCAGGTGACCAAGGCCATTGTCCGGGCAAACCTGTCTGTAGGAGAAACCTGGATGCCCTGGGCCTGGCTGGCGCCATACTTCCGCTTTGTACATTGGTACAATACCGGCGTTGCCTTTGGCATGTTCCAGGGATTGGGCATGGTTTTTGCTGCCCTGGCTGCAGTTGTGATTGTGGTCATCGCCATCTACTTCCCACGCATCCCCCGTTCTGATTGGCTGACCCGCCTGGCTCTGGCAATGCAAATGGCTGGCGCCATGGGCAACCTGATTGACCGTCTCACCCAGCAGGGCCGGGTCACAGACTTTGTTTCAGTGGGCACGTTTGCCGTATTCAACGTGGCCGATGCTTCCATCACCCTTGGAGTGGGGGTGCTCTTGCTGGCAGTCTGGCTTCAAGAGCGCCGTGAGCGCAAAGCCCAGGCCGAAGCCACTGCATCACCCCGTTCAGAAGATTTGCCCGTTGAAGAAGACCACGCATGAGCGCCCAGACCTGCCTGTTCCGCGTAGCTGAAGGCGAATCTCAACGGCTGGATAAATTCCTGGTTGCCTGCCTGCCCGATCTGTCGCGAGTCCGTCTTCAAACACTTATAAAAGAAGGGCAGGTCAGCGTAGATGGCCACCCAGTCACAAAATCCAGCCTGATATTGATGCCCGGCCAACAGGTTACCCTGAACCTTCCTGCTCCAGAGGCAACCAAACTTGAGCCCGAAGCAATCCCGCTGGAAGTGGTGTTTGAAAATGCTGACCTGCTGGTGATTAACAAACCCGCTGGCATGGTGGTGCACCCGGCTGCCGGACATTCTACCGGTACACTGGTTCATGCTGCCCTGGCACACATTCCCGACCTGGAAGGCATTGGCGGCGAGCTTCGCCCCGGTGTCGTTCATCGGCTGGATAAAGATACCTCGGGCCTCATTCTCATGGCCAAAAATGATCGCGCCCACCGCTGGCTCCAGGATCAATTTCGCCAGCGCACAGTCAGCAAAATCTACCTCGCCCTCACCGATGGCGCCCCACCTACGCCAACAGGTCGGGTTGAAGCCCCCATTGGCCGTGACCCCTCCCATCGCAAAAAGATGGCCATCACCACCCCGCAAAAAGGCCGCGAGGCCGTAACCGAGTACCGTGTTTTGGAATCGTTTTCGGGGTATACCCTCATTGAAGCCCACCCATTATCTGGACGAACTCACCAGATCCGCCTTCACCTGGCCTTTTTAGGTTGCCCGATTGTTGGGGACACAATTTACGGGCACAAACATTCCAGCCTGCCGCTGGAGCGCCATTTCCTGCATGCCGCCCGGCTCACCATCCGCCTGCCCGGAGAATCGTCTCCGCACACCTTTGAGGCGCCGCTGCCACCCGAACTTCAGTCCATTCTCGTTGATTTGCGCCACAAAACCCACTAACCTGTTTACCGATATAAGAGGTTTACCATGAAGCTCATTGACTTGCGCTCTGATACAGTTACCGTTCCTACGCCCGAAATGCGCGCCGCCATGGCTGGCGCCGTTGTCGGCGATGATGTTTATGGCGAAGATCCAACCGTCAAGCGGCTTGAGGAACTTTCTGCCGCCCGCCTCGGCCACGCGGCGGGTCTGTTTATTCCCTCGGGCACCATGGGCAATCTGATTGCCACCCTGGCCCACTGCCAGCGCGGCGATGAGGTCATCATGGGGCACCTGGGTCACACATTCTTGTTTGAAGGCGGCGGCATTGCTGCCCTAGGCGGCATTTTCCCCCATACGCTCCCCAATCAACCCGATGGCACGTTGAACCTGGAAGACGTCAAAGCCGCCATTCGCCCGGATGATATTCACCATCCCATCTCACGCCTCCTCATTCTGGAGAACACCCACAATCGCTGCGGCGGCGTGGTGCTTTCCCCAGAATATACCCGTCAGGCAGCCGATCTGGCCCATGCCCGCGGCCTCAAACTGCATCTTGATGGCGCCCGCATCTTCAACGCAGCAGCAGCCCTGAATATCCCTGTAGATGAATTGACCCGCCCCGCCGACTCGGTCACATACTGCCTCAGTAAAGGCCTTTGCGCCCCCGTGGGATCCGTTCTCTGTGGCTCTGCAGAATTTATCCACCGCGCCCGCCGAATCCGCAAGATGCTCGGCGGCGGCATGCGGCAGGTGGGCGTACTTGCAGCGGCTGGCATCATTGCCCTGGAGCAAATGACCACCCGCCTCGCCGAAGATCACGCCCGCGCCGGACGGCTGGCTGCCGGACTGGCAGCCCTGCCTGGCATTCATTTCGAACTGGGTCTACCTCAGACCAACATGGTTTTTCCCTCTCTGACAGAGGATGTACCCTTGACCGCGGCTGAATTTGCCGCCCGGCTTGCCCGGCAGAATATCCTCATTGGTGTGGTTGCTCCCCGGCGTTTCCGTCTGGTAACCCACTACTGGATTGATGACGAATCAGTTGACCGAACGATCGCGGCTTTCCGGGCGAATTTGGTATAATCTTAATATCCCCTTAATCTGGAGAAAAATCCCATGCGTGAATGGTTCACTTTAGAAGAAATTGACGAATCTGTCGCCTCAATTACCCGGCGCACCCATTATCAACCTACCATTGGCATCATCCTGGGCTCTGGTCTGGGCGGCCTGGCTGATGCTGTTGAAGCTGCAGACAGCATTCCCTTCAGCGAGATTACCTATTGGCCGGTCTCTACAATTGCCGGTCACTCGGGCCGCGTGCTCATTGGCAAGCTGGAAGGGCAGACCGTTTTCATGATGCAGGGGCGCATTCATTATTACGAAGGCTACTCCATGCAGCAGGTCACCTTGCCTGTACGCGTGATGCAGCGGCTGGGTATTCAGACCCTTGTGGTGACAAACGCTGCCGGCGCCATCCATCCCGACTATCTCCCCGGCGACCTGATGCTCATCTCCGATCATATCGGTCTGATGGGAATGACTGGACCGAACCCGCTCCGTGGCCCCAACCTGGACACCTTCGGCCCGCGCTTCCCCGATATGAGCCAGGCCTATGACCACGATTTGTTGGCCCTGGCCCAAAAAGTTGCGGCTGAAGCAAATATCAAGGTCCACACGGGTGTTTATATCGGCCTCAGCGGCCCCTCTTTTGAAACCCCCGCCGATCTGCGTTTCTTGCAAGTGATTGGCGCTGATGCTGTTGGCATGTCCACCGTCCCCGAAGTAACCATTGCCCGCCATGGCGGCACTCGGGTTCTGGGCATTTCGGGCATCAGCAACAAGGCTAATCTGGATGGCAGCACCATGACCACGCACGCTGAGGTCCTTGAAGCGGGCAAAGTCATTGCCCCCAAAATGGAGACCATCATTCGCAGCGTCCTGCGTCGCATCTAATTTATGGCAGACTTTCTGGCTTTTTTGCAGCAATATGAAATCTGGATCTACCTCATCCTGAGCGGGGTAGCCCTGGTTTATTTGCAAAAAACACTGAAAGCCTCCCATGACTATCGCAATGCGCTCTTTGGCCTGGAACGCGAAAAAGCCCGCCGGGTCTATCGCAGCGCATTATCCGTTCTGCTGCTGTCCGTCTTGCTGGCGGTGGCCAATCTGGCGCTTGTGTCTTTTGTCTGGCCCAACCTGCCGGCATCAGGCCTGCCAACCCCGACCATGGATATCGGCGCACAGCCTACGGCCACACTGCCGGTTGCTGTTGAGCCTCAACTAACCCAGACAGGCGTCGTTATCCCCACGGTTGCAATTGCCGAGGGCTGCCTGCCCGGCCAGATTGAATGGATTTTTCCCACCGCTGGCGCCGAGGTGCAGGAAACCGTCATGCTTCAGGGCATCGTCAATGTGGCCAACCTGGGCTTCTTCAAATATGAATACGGCCAGCCCGGACTGGATAACTGGCTGCCCATTGCAGCAGGTAACGCCCCCACCTCGACCGAAGCCCCTGACTTTGGCGTCTGGAACACTTCCCAGCTTATCCCTGGTGACTATCTTTTACGTCTGGTTGTCTACGACAATCAGAATAACCCCTTCCCGGCGTGCATCGTTCCGGTTCGCGTCCTTGCACCCCCCGAATAACGGAGCTTTACAGTATGCCTCAAATTGAAATCCGCCCGGCTGTAGCCGAAGATATCCCCTTACTGGTAGCCCTTGACCATGACTATGAAACCACCCAGGTCTGGCGCCTGGAACCCCTGACCGAGGATGATCTTACTGCCGTGGGCTTCCGTGAGGTTCGCCTGCCGCGCCCGATGCGTGTAGCTTATCCGCGTACGCCGCAAAACCTGGTCAATACCTGGCAGCGCCACGATTTGATGATCGTTGCTGTTCTGTCTGGTGAGCCAGTGGGCTATCTGACGCTCAGTGATCGTCAGGCACCTAACGCCGCCTGGGTAACCGATCTGGTAATTGCCCCCTCGGTCCGGCGGCAGGGCATTGGCAGCGCCCTGTTGCTGGCTTCTCAAGGCTGGGCGGCGCAGCGCAACCTGCGCTGCATGTTGGCAGAAATGCAGACCAAAAACGCGCCCATGATCCGCATGGCGCAAAAACTGGGCTATACCTTCAGCGGCCATCACGAACATTATTATGCCAATCAAGAAACTGGCCTCTTCTTTACCCGTTTTTTGAAATGAGTTTGTTGTTTTTATTGGAAAGGGCGCAATTGTGATCAGCGGCTGGCAGTCAGGCGGGCTTACCGCCCTTATCACCATCAGCCAGATTCTAACGGCTGGAATTGCCATTATGGCATTTTCGCTGCTGCTTTACGCCCTCACCTTCAATCTCCGCGAAGGCGTTGTCCGCGCGTTTGCGGTCATTCTGGCCTGTATCGTTGTCGCCTTCACCGCTGAAGCCATTGGCAGCACGGCCATCGAGGTCTGGCAGATTGAATTCTGGCTTCGTCTGCAGTGGGTTGGCATCATCCTACTCCCGGCGGCCTACTTCCAATTCTCCGATGCCCTGCTTGCCACAACCGGCAAACCCAGCCGCCGCCGCAAATGGATTCTGGCGCTGTCCTACCTGGCCTCACTGGCATTTCTGATCTCCCTGGCCATGTCCTGGCTGATTGGCCCATTGATCACCTCCGGCCCGCCCGCGCCCCACCTGCAGCCCACCTTGCTGACCGACATTTTTGTGGTCTATTATCTGGCCATGATGGCTTTCTCAGCCTTCAACTTTATCCGCGCCTACCGCCGCACAGTCACGCCCACCAGCCGCCGCCGGATGGGCTATTTGTTAATTGGCGCCGTGGCACCGCCGATTGGTTCGTTCCCCTTCCTGCTGTTCGGCTCAGATTTCGCCGCCCTTCACCCAATCGTCTTCTGGTGGCTGGCCTTACTGACCAACCTCCTTTTAGGCGCCATGATTATTATCATGGCCTATGCCGTTGCCTTTTTTGATGCCTTCTGGTCAGACCGGGTGGTCAAGGCCCGTCTGCTCAAGTGGATTATGCGCGGCCCAGTAACTGCCAGTCTGGTCTTGGCCCTGGTAACTATTGTGCGCCGCATTGGCGAAACTTTTGGCTTCAGTTACACGGCTCTGGTGCCCATCATCATGGTAGCCACCATTCTGATCGCTGAGCATTTCATTTCCACTTTTGCGCCGGTGGCAGAACGGGCACTCTTTTGGGATGGCGACGCCCAGGATCTCCAGATGCTGCGCCTGCTGGAAGGCCGCCTCCTGACGCGCAATGACCTCCAGCAGTTTTTAGAAATGATCCTGGCTGTGGTTTGTGACCGCCTTCAGGCGCCTGGCGCCTATATTGCCGGTTTCAACGGTGAGGGCCTTGAACGGATTGTGACCATTGGCCGCACCCGCTTCCAGCAAGAACCGGTCTCCAACCTGCTGGAAGCCATCTCCGAAGATGATACCATCCACCAGGGCACTTTTCGCTGGGGCAATGACCTGCTGATCCCGCTGCAAGCCACCACTGAAGATGGCTCAATAGCTCTGCTTGGTATTCTGGGAATTAGTGATTCCGCTGCTCTGGTTTTGGATGATGAACCCCGGCGGCAGCTTTCTCTGCTGGCGCGCCGCGCGGCTCTCGCCTTGCGCGACCGCCAGATGCAAACCCAGGTCTTCAGTGCCTTACAGGCACTTGCTCCCCAGGTTGAATTTATCCAGCGCTTGCGCGCTGCGGGTCGCTATGACCGCGCCGACATCTTGTCCAACGAAGATTTACCCTATACCCCCGATGATCTGTCTTTGTGGGTACGTGACGCGCTCACGCATTATTGGGGCGGCCCTCGCCTGACAGAAAGCCCGCTCTTGCAGCTTCAACTGGTTCAAAACGCCCTGGATGCTCACGACGGCAACCCCACCAATGCCCTGCGTTCGATTCTACGTGATGCCATTGATCGCGTTCGTCCGGAAGGCGAACGACGCTTCACAGGCGAGTGGATATTGTATAATATCTTGGAAATGAAATTCCTGGAAGGCAAAAAAGTACGTGAAATAGCAGCGCGGCTTGCCATGTCTGAAGCCGACTTATATCGCAAACAGCGCGTTGCGATTGAGGCGGTTGCTCAGGCCATTTTAGATATGGAAGCCCAGGCGCGGCGTGAAAACGGGGAGGGCCAGGGAGAAATATTGGATTGATCTCTGGATATTGTTAATAATGCACTTATTGATCATTGTTGTACGGAGGGAACATGGTACCCATGCCAAAGGCTCAGGGAAACGAAACCCCGGGCCCTGAAAACTTGGATGAGGGCTGGTGGACAGCACTATTATCTGAAGATAATCTTGCCAATAACCGCGTCCGTGGGGTTGCGCTGTCAGCCGCCCCTTTATCCGAATCGGTCAACTGGGCAACAGTCCAGCGAGCCTATGCTGCCGATCAAATCGTCTGCCTGACAGTTCATGGTTACAACCGGGGTGGGTTGCTTGTTCAGGCCGATAGCGTTCAGGGCTTTGTGCCGCTGTCCCATTTGGTAGATGTGCCCAACACCGCCAGCGAAACCGAGCGCCGTGAATTGCTGGCGGCTTATGTGGGACGCGTCTTACAGCTCAAAGTCATTGAATGTGAACCTGAACAGGAACGCGTCATCTTTTCTGAGCGCGCCGCTCAGGCCGGCGAAGGCCGCCGCAAAATGCTCTTTGAATCTTTGCAACCCGGTGCCATCGTCGCTGGCACAGTCACAAACATCACCGAGTTTGGCGCTTTTATAGACCTGGGTGGCGTTGAAGGCCTGGTGCACGTCTCCGAGCTCTCCTGGGGACGGGTTCAGCACCCCACCGACCTATTGTCTCTTGGGCAGCGGGTCCGAGTTCTGGTCTTGCAAATCAATTGCGAAAACTGCCGCATTGCCCTCAGCATCAAGCGTCTTTGCCCCAACCCCTGGGAAACCGCCATAGAGCGCTATCAGCCTGGCGATGTCGTCCCCGCTGAAATCACCACCACCACGCGTTTTGGCGCCTTCGCCCGCCTGGAAGAAGGCATCGAGGGCCTGATTCACATCTCCTCAATTTCATCTTCTGGCGCGGTCAATCTGCGATCTTTGCTTGTCCCCGGACGGCAGGTGCATGTCCGCATCCTGCATCTTGATGCTGACCGCCGCCGCCTGGGCCTGGGTTTGGTGCAGCCAGAATGAGCCGCACAAAATCCTCCAAGCCCACGGCGCCAGTCCCCGAACCCGAAGCGCCCCCGCCGCCCTCCCTGCTGGATCGTCTCAACGGCATCTGGGGCCACTTTGACCGCTTTGGCGTAGATCTTTTGGGGCTTGCGTTGCTGGCCTGGGGGCTGCTCACCCTGTTGGGCCTGGTGGGCCTCAGCCAGGGCGCCTTGATTTCTCCCTGGATCCGATTGCTGCAGCGCGGCTTGGGCTGGGGCAGTTACCTGATCCCTTTCATCCTCGGCTGGGTTGGTGTCTTGATTATCCGACAGCGCGCCGATCAACCCTTTCGCTTCCCGCTTGGGCAGGCCCTCGCTCTGGAAGGCGTCTACTTTGTCCTTCTGGCTCTGCTGGCTCTAATCAGCGGCCTCTCCCTGGATCGTGCCGAAGCCGGTCAGGATGGCGGTATTGTTGGCTGGGGTATTGCTGAGCTTATTAATAATCTTGCGCCGCTCCCTTGGAGTACGTTAATCTTAACCCTGCTCCTCAGCATCTTCATATTCTTTGGCTCGGGCCTGGCGCGCTGGTTCTATCACCGCCTGGAGGAGAGCCTGGAATCAGCTCCTGCCACGGCTGCAGCCCCTGTCCCGACTGCGGCGGAACCTGCTACCCTATCTGAGGAAGAAGACCCTGCACCCCCACCATCTTTGGCGCGGGATGAACAACTGCCCCCCCTCAACCTGTTGCTCAACGCCCATACCGCCCCGCCAGACCAGGCTGAAATCCGTGCCACGGCGCATCAAATTCAAACCACCCTGGGTGATTTTGGCATCCCTGGCCGCGTGGTTGGCTATCGCATTGGCCCCACCATCACCCAGTTCGCCCTTGAGCCCGGCTATGTCGAGCGTGAAGGCCCCGATGGCGAGATGATGAAACAAAAAGTTCGGGTTTCGCAGGTTTCTGCGCTGGCCCGTGACCTGGCTCTGGCGCTCTCGGCTGAGCGCCTGCGCATTCAGGCGCCCGTCCCCGGGCAATCCTATATCGGCATTGAGGTTCCCAACAGCCGCAGTTCGGTGGTTCGTTTGCGCCCCATCCTGGAAGATGAGGCTTTTCAACATTTGCAATCTCCGCTTGCCATGGCTTTGGGGCAGGGGGTTTCTGGCGAGCCGGTTGTTGCCGACCTGGCCCGGATGCCGCATCTCTTGATCGCCGGTACCACCGGCTCTGGTAAATCAGTCTGCATCGCTGCCCTCACCACCTGCCTTGTGATGAATAACACCCCTGCCGATCTCCGCCTGGTGATGATGGACCCCAAGATGGTGGAACTGGCCCGCTTCAATGGGCTGCCACACCTTCTGGGCAAAGTAGAAACCGACGTGGACCGCATGACGGGTGTCCTTCGCTGGGCGCTTCAAGAAATGGATCAGCGCTACAAGATCTTTGAAATCGAGAAAGTCCGCAATCTTGAAGTCTATAATCGCAAAATGCAGCGCAAAAAGCAGCCTGGCTTGCCGCGTATCGTCATTCTCATTGATGAACTGGCAGATCTGATGATGCACGCCCCTGAACCCGTCGAATCCAGCCTCATCCGCCTGGCCCAGTTGGCCCGCGCCACCGGCATTCACCTGGTTGTTGCCACCCAGCGCCCCTCAGTCGAGGTCATCACTGGCCTGATCAAGGCCAACTTCCCCGCTCGTATTTCGTTCAGTGTGGCCTCGTCCATTGACTCTCGCGTCATCCTTGACACTAATGGTGCCGAAGCCCTGCTCGGCAAGGGTGATATGCTTTTCCTCAACCCCGAAGTCGGCTCCCCCACGCGCCTGCAGGGCGCGCTGGTCACAGATCAGGAAGTTCAAAAGGTCCTCAATTTCTGGCAAAAAATGGCGCCACCGTCTGCTGGCGATGCCCCCTGGGAAGAGCTGATTGGCCTGGAAGACGGTGATTCGGATTCTCTGGTCAAAGAAGCCACTGCCCTGGTGCGCAAGATGCAGCGTGCCAGCGCCTCTCTGCTGCAGCGTCGTTTGCATATTGGCTACCCGCGCGCCGCCCGCCTTATTGACCAGCTTGAAGCGGCTGGCGTCATCGGCCCCTCGCAAGGCAGCGGTCGAGATCGTGAGGTCCTGCTGGACCCCGAAGAGGGTGATGAATCCGATAATTATGAGGAGTATGAACAGGACAGCCCGGGAATTTCGGATGCTGATTCCTGATTTTACAGCCAACTTGACGGGCTCCCCGCTCTCGGGTATCATACCTCGGCTTGGGCGGCTGCTCTGCCGCCTTTTAATTGTTATCTCCGCTGTAGTGTTTGCAGCGTTGAACCTTGTCTAGAGGAAACTTCATGAAAAAACGTATTTTGACCTTCGGCAATCCCGTTTATGACGTCATTATGACCCCCGTCCTCACCCGGCGTGAGCGGGTCCTTTCGGGTTGCTCAACTAACGCCTGTCTGGCGGTCTCTTATCTGGGTGAGCAGGGCATCCTGGTGGGCACAGTGGGGCCTGATTATCATGCCACCCTCGCCGCAGACCTGGACAAGCGCGGCATCGAACACCGCCTGTTTCCCGCTGACCAAACTGGCGGCTTCAGCCTGATTTATGATGCTGCTGGCAACCGTGAGCTGACTATCCTTGGCATTGCTGCCCCGGTGCCCGTCACTGAATATGGCTTTGGCGCTGTTGATTTTGTCCTGCTTGGCCCCATCCTCGGCGAAATTGAGCCCGAATTGGTCCGCCAGATCCGCAACGAAACCGATGCCCCTATTTTGTTGGATCCCCAGGGTTTGCTGCGCGGCCTCAAAGGCGAAGATATTGTTCACGAACTGACCGACGCTTTCATCAACATCGCACCGATCTCGACCATTGTCAAAGCCAACGAACTGGAAACCCGTGTCATCACCGGAATTGACCCTCGCCAGGACCCGGTTGCCGCGGTCAAAGCCCTGTACAGCTTCGGCGGCAAGATTGCTGTCACCACCCTGGCTGAAGCAGGTTCAATCATTTATGACGGTCATAACATCGTCGAGATCCCGCCCTTCACCACCAACGCCATTGACCCCACCGGTGCTGGCGATACCTACGCGGCTGGCTTTATGACCAAATACCTCGAAACTCCGCAGGATTTGTCCGCCGTAGGCTGCTTTGCTTCTGCCGTTTCCTCGGTCATGGTTGAGAACAGCGGCCCCGATTTTCCCCTCACCCGGGCTGAGGCTGATCGCCGTCAGGCTTACTTATTGAGCCGCCCACAAAAAATCGCCCTCTGAGGTTCCTCATGTTGACCCGATTTCGCGCCCTTTACGAAAAGCTTTCCATTCCTTTTGGCAAAGCCAGCCTCAAGCTGCACCTTACGCCCAATTTTTGGACCCTCTTCAGCCTCTTCGCCGCCCTGTTAGGGATGTTTGCCTTTGGCGCGGCGCGCTACTGGCTCGGTCTTCTGATGATTGTGGTGATGAACCTTGCCGACATGCTGGATGGTGCCACCGCCCGCGCCGGCAACCTGGGCACGGCCTTTGGCTCTGTGTTGGATCACTGCACCGATCGCTATGGCGAATTCATGCTGGTCGCCGGTTTGATGATTAACGGCGCGGTTTCGCCTCTGCTGGGCATGTTTGCCGCTTCAGGCATTGTCATGGCCTCCTATGTCCGGGCCAAAGCCGAATCAATGGGCGGCATCAAGAGCTGCGTGGTGGGGCTCGCAGGGCGCCAGGAAAAACTCATCCTGCTCGTCCTGGCGGTCATTTTCTTTGGGGTTGGTTGGGAGCTTCCCGCCCAAATCATGATCGCCCTGGTTGGCCTGATTTCTCACATCACTTTTGTCCAGCGGCTGCTCTATACCCGCTCAAAAATCCTGGAGAAACCCGCCGCCTAGGCTTTACAACCTTGTAAGCTGCCTTGCTTTGACTCGTTTTTCGAGTCCGACTATCTTATAATCAAAGAAGCCCAATCTGGGTGGAGGTTCTGACTAGATGATTACCGCAGATCGTTATGGCATTTCCATTGCCCCTGACCTTCTAATGGGGTTTCTGCTGGGTTTGTTCCTGATCGGCATCTTTTTCACGGTGGTGCTGCCTTATTTGCGGGAACGCAAAACCAACCCTGCCGCCAAACTGAGCATTGATTGGTTTTCAACCGGCATTACCCTGTTGGTTATTCTTGCTGGTTGGTTTGCCTTCAAAAAATTTGGTGTCGATAAAGTGAACATCCGTTTCTATGGTGTCATCATCATGTCGGGTGTTGTTGGCGCTGCCTTGCTGGCTGCACATCGCGCCCCGCGCTTTGGGCAAAACTCTGATACTGTCTGGGATATGATTATCTGGCTCCTGGTCGGTGGGGTGTTGGGTGCCCGTCTCTGGCATGTGCTCACCCCGCCGCCCTCTATGGTCGAAGCGGGTATAACGACACAGTGGTACTTTCAACATCCCCTGGAAATGCTGATGATCTGGCGGGGCGGCCTGGGCATTGTGGGCGGGGTTGCTGGTGGCTTCCTGGCCCTGTTTATTTACACCCGCATCAAAAAACTCAGCCTGCTTTCCTGGACAGATATTGCCGCACCGGGCTTGCTGCTGGCTCAGGCAGTGGGGCGTTGGGGCAATTTCATCAATCAGGAACTCTATGGCGCCCCCACCAACTTGCCCTGGAAGCTTTTCATCGAACCGACAAATCGCCTCCCTGAGTACGCCTCGGTGGAATACTACCACCCGCTTTTCCTGTACGAATCGCTGTGGAATTTACTCTCAATGGGTATCTTGTTCTGGCTCGAAAAACGCTTTAAGCATGTTTTCAAGCCCGGTGATTCTTTCTTCATTTACTTAATCTTATACCCCATCACGCGCTTCACGCTGGAATTCCTCCGGCTGGATGCGTCGCTGCTTGCCGGAATTAACGCCAATCAGTGGCTCATGGTGATTGTCATCGCTTTTGCCGCCGCCATGTTGATTATCCGGCACCGCAAATCACCTGCTCCCGCCGAGCCCTCGGCGGTCTGATTTACTGTTTTTAGAGAAAGTGAGGCCAATATGATCTGGGCTGAAGATTTGACTAAAGTGTTTGATGATTTCACCGCCGTCAATAGTGTACATTTGGATGTTCAGCCCGGTCAGGTTCTGGTCTTGCTGGGCCCGAATGGCGCCGGCAAGACGACTACCGTCCGCATGTTGACCTCAATCCTGATTCCAACCCGCGGTCAGGCCAAAGTTGCCGGGTATGACGTGGTCACTCATCCCGACAAAGTCCGTGCTTCGGTTGGCGTCCTCACAGAACACCACGGTCTTTACTCTCGCCTCAGCGCTATCGAATACCTGGAATTTTACGCCCGGCTGTACGGCATGGATGCCTCCATCCGGCTTCCCCGCATCAATAACATGCTGGAACAATTTGGCCTGGCTGAAGCCCGCAATCGGCGCTGCGGTCAGTTTTCAAAAGGCATGCGTCAAAAATTGGCGCTTGCCCGGGCGCTTCTGCACGAGCCCCCTGTCTTGCTGTTGGATGAGCCCACCTCAGCCATGGATCCCGAAAGCGCCTTCATGGTGCGCAATGCCATTCGCAGCATGCGCTCTACCCACCGCACCATTGTGCTATGTACGCATAACCTCACCGAAGCCGAAGATCTGGCAGATCAAATTGCCATCATCCAGCGCGGGCGCATCATCTTTAACGATACATCCGCCAACCTCAAACGGCGCCTGCTGGGCGCTCCCGAATACGAGGCCCGCCTGGCTGGCGTGGTCAATGGTTGGGAACCCACCAACATTCCGGGTGTCTCCATCGTTCAGCGCGCAAGTGATGTCCTCAGGTTTCGGGTTGAAGATCCACAGTCAGCTAACCCGCTGCTTCTTGAGCAAATGATCGCCCATCGCCTGCCGATTGTCTCTTTCCAGGAGGTTCATCGCAGTCTTGAAGATGCCTACCTTGAGGCCGTTCGTCAGGCCGCCGCCGAGGTGCCCCATGCTTAAATCCCTCTATCCGGTCTATGTTATTGCCCACCGCGAAATCCGTGACCAGTTCCGTGACTGGCGCATTGTCTTCCCCATCATCATCCTCACGATCCTCTTCCCATTCCTGATGAATTACACCGCCCAGGAAATGTTGGGCTTTGTCAGCAAATACGGCGGTGAAATCGTCGGCGAGCGTTTGATCCCCTTCCTGCTGATGATTGTGGGCTTTTTCCCCAGCTCCTTCTCACTGATTATTGCCCTGGAGACTTTTGTCGGCGAAAAAGAACGCGGCTCCATCGAACCGCTGCTCAGCACCCCGCTGGAAGACTGGCAGTTGTACCTCGGCAAGCTTTCCTCGGCGGTGGTTCCCCCGCTCTTTGGCAGCTTCCTTGGCATGACGGTCTATCTAACTGGATTGGCAATTGGCCGCGCCCCCCTGCCCGATGGCGAAATGATGGCCCTCATCATTTTATTGACCATCGTCCAGGCTGTCATGATGGTTTCTGGCGCTGTGGTTGTTTCCTGTCAGGCCACCTCGGTGCGGGCTGCCAACCTGCTGTCCAGCTTCATCATTATTCCGGTTACCCTGCTGATCCAGGGTGAATCCATGTTGATGTTCTGGGGCAATTACGGCACCCTGTGGATGGCCTTCTTTGGCGTCATTCTGCTCACCTTCCTGCTGATGCGCATGGGCCTGGCATACTTCCGCCGTGAAGAGCTGCTGGGGCGTGAGATTGATGTCCTCAACCTGCGCTGGGGTTGGATGACCTTCTGGCAGGCTTTCACAGGCGGCGCCAAAAACGTCTGGCAGTGGTATCGCCGGGTCATCCCCAAAACACTGGCTGCTTTGCGCTTGCCATTTGTGATTGTCTTTCTTATGGGTGCTGCGGGTGTTGCCATCGGTTTCTCCCTGGTGCGTCAGTTCCCTATTATTGCTCCGCCCGAAATGTTCACCAATCTCGAAGAACGCCTCGGCCTGCTTACTGAAGCCTTCAAACCCGGCACTTTCGGCCCGGTGCTGATGGTCTTTGGCAACAACCTGCGGGTCATGGCACTGGCTTTGCTGCTGGGCATTTTCTCATTTGCGGTCTTGGGTGTCTTGCCCATCATTGTCACGCTGGCTGTTGTCGGCTACATTCTGGGCATCCTCGGTTTGAACGGTCTGCCTGCGGGTGCTTTTTTCGCTGGCCTCATTCTGCCCCACGCCTGGCTCGAAATCCCTGCTGCCCTCCTGGCAACTGCAGCCGTATTGCGTTCAGGTGCCTTGCTGGCGACCCCCGCCCAGGGCAAAAAGATTGGCCAGGTCTGGCTCGAATCAGTGGCAGTCTGGGCGCAAATGATGATTGGAATCGTGATTCCCGCCCTGTTTATTGCTGCAATGATCGAAGTTTGGATAACTCCGCACCTCGCATCTTTAATTTTGCGTTAAAATAAACAGCGAGGAGACCCGATCCTATGGGGCGCTTGATTGTTTTAGGCACAGCTAACGCAGTTGCCAATGAACACCACGAAAACACCCACTTCGTGCTGCTGGTTGGCGAACGCGCAATTATGGTGGACTGCGTGGGCAACCCCGTAATCCGTTTGCGTCAGGTTGGCATTGACTTCAACCAGGTGACCGATCTCATCTTGACTCACTTCCATCCTGACCATGTCTCCGGCATGCCCCTCCTGTTGATGGACATGTGGCTCATGCAGCGCAAGCGCCCGCTGCATATCTATGGCCTCAAACACACCATCGACCGTGCCATTACCACTATGACGCTCTATGAATGGGAAACCTGGCCCAACTTTTTCCCGGTCATTTTTCACCGCCTGCCGGATGAAGAAAAATCCGCCATCCTCGATGAGCCCGAAGTACGTATTTTTGCCTCTCCTGGCGAACACCATATTCCAACCATCGGCATTCGCATCGAATTTCCAAACATTGCCCGCTCCGTGGCCTATTCCTCAGATACCGAACCATGCGACGCCATTGCCCGCCTTGCCGAAAATGTAGATGTCCTCATTCATGAGGCCAGTGGCGCCTCTGTGGGACATTCATCAGCGGCTCAAGCGGGTGAGGTTGCCCAGCGTGCTGGCGCGCAGCAGCTTTACCTGGTTCACTATCCCCCCGAAGCCAAGCCGGAGGCCCTTGTTTCCGCGGCTCGTACCGGTTTCCAGGGCCCCATCCATCTCGCGACCGATCTAATGGAAATCACGCTGGTTTAGCACCCCTTGCTATTAAGCAAAATGGCAAACATATTGAATAGTTACCACCCGGATAAATACGGCTCCCACTCGATGTTCTCGGGCAGGTAGCGCCCAAAAATATAACTGACCGATGACGGCGGCTCTTGCGGAACATGCAGCAGCCGCATCCCGGCTTCGGTCAACGTCCGTCCCCCCTTGCGATGATTGCAGGCCGGGCAGGCCGCCGCCACATTGGTCCAAATATGCCTGCCGCCCAGGTGCCGCGGCACAATATGATCGATCGTCAGGTTGTGGGTATGCTTGCCGCAGTATTGGCAGGTTTCGTGGTCACGCCGGAACACCTCCTGGCGGGTTAATTTGAGGTGTGGTCGTGGTCTGTGAATCATGTAATCCAATCGAATCACCGAAGGGCAGGGGTAGTTCCGTCCCGGCGTGTGGACCACGCCGCGCCCATTGGCCACCAGGCTGGCTTTCTCCATCAAAATCATCCCCAGGGCGCGCTGTAGCGAGCAGATGTTGATCGGCTCATAATTGGCGTTGAGTACCAGCACACTCCCGTTCATTGTGAATACCCTCTGAACATTATAGCACGCCTCTGTATAATGATTTCTGTGGAATAGACAAACGCTTCGGACTCAAATCCCGTATAATTCAATTATCAATACTGGAGGCGAATATGAAAGTCATCATCACCGGCGGCACAGGTTTAATCGGTCGAGCTCTGGGTCAAAGTCTGGTTGCCCGCGGGCATCAGGTCTGGGCGCTGACCCGTTCCCCTCAATCCGCCCATTTACCTTCCGGTATAGAACCCGTTGGCTGGGATGGTGAAACGCCGCGTGGCTGGCAGCCGCTTGTCGAGCAGGCCGATGCCGTGATTAACCTCGCCGGTGAAAATCTCGGTGCCGGGCGCTGGTCGCTGGAGCGCAAAGCCCGCATCCTCAACAGCCGCCTGAATGCGGGTCGGGCTGTCGTTCAGGCGCTTCAGGCAGCAACCCACCGCCCTCATACACTGATTCAGGCCTCGGCGGTCGGCTATTATGGCCCCGGTGACAATACCTTGCTAACCGAATCCTCACCCGCCGGGCAGGATTATTTGGCCCAGGTTGCGGTTGCCTGGGAAAAATCAACCGCAGAAGCGGAAACCCTGGGTCTTCGCCGGGTGGTTGTGCGTACCGGCATTGTTTTAGATGCTCATGAAGGTGCCTTACCTCGGCTTGTCCTGCCCTTCCGTTTCATGGCGGGCGGCCCGCTGGGCAGTGGGCGCCAGTACCTCCCTTGGATTCACCTTGTAGATGAGGTCAATGCAATCCAATTCCTCCTGGAAAATCCGTCAGCGAATGGTCCTTATAACCTTGCCGCTCCCCAGCCGCTGTCTCAGTCTGATTTTGGCCGGGTGCTGGGGCGCGTCTTGCGGCGCCCCTACTGGTTGCCTGCCCCTGCCTTTGCCCTGCACCTTGCCCTCGGTGAGATGAGCACCCTCGTCCTTGATGGTCAGCGCGCCGTCCCATCTCGCCTGCTTGAGCTCGGCTACAGCTTTGCCTATCCCGATCTCGAACCCGCCCTCAACCATATCCTGAAAACCTGAAAATCCCCGTTCCCCAAAACAGCAATCCTGATGATATAATCGCCGTTCAGGAGGCTGTTATGAACATTGAAGAACAAGTCGCATACTTAATGCAGGGCACCGAATATGGTGACGAATCCCTGCGCCGCACGATGGAGCAGGAGCTGCGTGAGCGTTTGATCGAAGCTCAGAAAGAAGGCCGCCCATTGCGCGTTTATTGCGGCTATGATCCTCGCAAAGCCGACCTCCACCTGGGCCACACCGTCACCATGCGCAAGCTCCGCCAGTTCCAGGAACTGGGCCACGAAGTGACCTTTGTGGTTGGCACCTACACTTCTTTGATCGGCGATCCTTCCGACAAAGACGTTTTGCGCCCGCGCCTCGTTCAGGAAGAAGTGGAAGAAAACGCTCGCACCTATGCTGAGCAGGCTTTCCGCATCCTGGATCGTGAGCGCACCATCATTCGTTACAACGCCGAATGGCTGGCTGGTATTACCTTCGAACAACTCATTCATCTGGCATCTAATTTCACCATTCAGCAGTTCCTCACCCGCGAAGCCTTCCGCAACCGCTGGGATCGCAACGACCCCATCTACCTGCATGAGTTCTTCTACTCCATTATGCAGGCTTATGATGCATACACCCTCAAGGCTGATGTGCAGGTGGGCGGCACCGATCAGATGTTCAACATCGTCACTGCCTCGCGCAAGCTGATGACCTACCTCGGCGCCAAACCCAATATCGGCATCATCCTGGCGATTTTGCCCGGCACCGATGGCGTGGTGAAGATGAGTAAATCCCTCGGCAACCACATCCCCATCAATACGGATGCTGCCGATATGTACGGCAAAATGATGAGCATCCCCGACATGGCCATGCCATCCTTTGCCCGCCTGGTCACCCGCTGGACCCCCGAACAAATCAAAGCCTGGGAGACCGGTGTGCAGTCCGGCAGCTTGCACCCCCGCGATGCCAAAATGCAGCTTGCCCAGGAAGTCACTGCGTCATTCTATGGCGAAGCCGAAGCTGAACAGGCTCAGCAGGTCTTTGTGCGTATGTTCCAGCAGCGTGAAGTCCCCACCGAAATGGATACTTTCGCTCTGCAGCCCGGCCAATCCGTCGTTGATGTAATTGTCGCTGCCGGTTTGGCTGCCAGCAAGAGCGAAGCCCGCCGCCTGGTACAGCAAAAAGGCGTCCGTCTGGATGGTGCTGTCCTGGAAGATCCGCTGGCTCCCTTCCCGCACGCTGGCGTCCTGCAGGTTGGCCGGCGTCACTATCTGCGCATCGTCTGATCGCACCGCCTCAGGGCATCCATAAATAAATCCGCATACGGCAGCCCGGGTGAAGCATCTTCCCGGGCTGTTTCAATGCAATACTGCACTCCCTCTCGGTCTGGATGCTCCTCCAGGCTTTCCTGCATTGCTTTCGCCAGCCACTGATACGCCTCAGGAATCTCGGAATCGTATTTCGTGGCATCCACCAATCTAAAGAGAATGTAAAACCCTTCCAACCGTTTTCCGGTTCGCCGCAGGCAGCGAGCCTGTCCAATTTGTGTCAACACATCCAAAGCTGGCAGGTGCTTTTGTTCTGCATAGGCATAACCCAACAGCGCGCCCGACAACGCTTGCAGAACCACCGTACTGCGTATATCCAACGCGAATGGCCCGTTTTGCACATAAATGCTCGAAAAAGCCAGCAGCATAACAAAACCAGCCAGAAAACCAACCAGTTTCTCAAAGTTGGTCTTCAATGCGACAGGCAGCTCAGGCAGGGTTCGGCTCAGCGGTTTTAACCGCACTTCTGCTAGAATAATCAACAAGACCAGGACAAAGATTGGCAGGCTGATTACATATCGGGCCACATCTGGCATATCAGGAATGAACTGGTAGGGTGAACCCTGTGTGATGAGTAGGTACAGACTGTAGGGTTGCAATAATACCAGGGCCAGCAAACTGGCAACGATCGCGCTGATCACCAATACCAGCAGGTCATTGAATAAAACCGCGAACAGGATCACGATCATTCCCCAGATCATCCCAATCCCCATAATCACTTTTGTGGCCCGGTCTTCCTCGGAACGCTCATAAATGGCATGGTGATGTTTCCGGCGTGCGTGTATCCTTCCCATCATCCAGATAATGGGTCCCACGCCGACCACCATCAGCAGGATCGTTTCAATGAGGTCCGGGTTCAATGAGATCCGCTGTATCAGCCATTGTGCCAGCAAATACGCCCCCGGCATTGTGATGGCACCCAGCAGTACCATTCCAGGGTACACATCTCGATTGACCCGTCCTAATTTTTCATACATTTTCAAGGCAGCTTTGGGGCTGAGATATTCCGCATCCAGTGCCTCTCGGTATCCTCTACTCAGCAAATGAGCCTCGGGTCGTTGCCATTCATCCAGCCTCAAGAGAAATAGCAGTAAAATCACCCCGCCGAAAATTCCCATGGATTCGCCCGGCAAAGCGCCGGTCAGCACATTCAACCCATATAACAGCACCGATGCCAGGAGAAAACCGGATACTCCCGCTTCCTTTTCAAGCAAGATGCCAATAATCGAAATCAGATATAAGCCAAAGACGAGAATTGTGGCAATATACGCCCAGTCTGGCGCAATTGCATTCCTATCCACTGGCTGTTTTGTCAATGCAATGACCGCTGCCACAATCCCCGCTAACGCCACAGCAATCCAGAGCCACAGAAACGCTGGCAGCAGGCAGCCGCTGGTTATGGCCTGCGCCAGATCCGGTAATCCGCGTTTGTTGGACACCTCATTTACCCTCCATCACTGCCAGCAGGAGACTTTGTCCAATTTCTACCGCGCGCGCTGCGTTGTTCTCTTCTAATAGTACCACAACCGTCAATGGCACCCCTTGCCAGGTGGGCGTTGTGCCCGCCAGATACCAGGTCACCTCTTGTGATGTCCCCTTCACCACCGCCACCGTTTCCCAGGCCGGCATTTCGCTGATTTTTAGCTTCGTCACCGCTGCCGAGGCCCCGCTGGTAGGCAGCGCCTGTTCAGCCGCAACCACCGGCAGCGCCACCCATCCCTGATGCGGCGTCAAAACCGACATGGCTAATCGTGGCCCCGGGCGTTTACCATCATTTGTCAGGGCGGCTGCCGCCAGTGCCATTTGCAAAGGCGTCACTTTCATGCCATCCTGAGCCGTGATGATTTCAGCCGCTGACGCATTCGCCTCTGGAGGCTGTGGCCCGGCCATCACCAGGTCAAAATCGGGGGCCTGCAGCAAACCCAGGCGCTCATACAGCACCTGCATTGCCTCCAGGTCAGCGTTTTCGAATAATGCAATTCCGGCAGCCGGGCAGCCACTGGCAATGGCTTCGCCCCAGCTTGCATCCAGTCCCACCATTTCTGCGCAGGCATAGCGCTGACCTGCCGCATAATAATCTGTTGGCGGGGTATCCGATAATATGGGGTTTTGCCCCAATCGCGCCGCCAGGAAGAACGGCCCCAGCGCTGCTCCCGGCGGATATAAACCCTGTGTTACCCGGTTTACCAGCGGAGCGCGCTCATCATCTGACCAGGTTTCTTCCAACTCATCCAGTTGATTGGCATCAAATGTCGGCGTTGTCGAGAGGGCCAGAATTTCCCCGGTTTCAGCATTCATGAGCACCAGCCCGCCGGTCAGTCCTTCCATCAAGGCATCTGCCTCGCGTTGAATGCTCACATCCAGGCTCAGCCGCACATCCAGACCTTGCGGTGGGTGATTATAGAGCAGTTGCGTCAGCCAGATATCCGACGCCGGGTTACCTCGCAGCCCGCGCAGATAATCATCCTGGCTGGCCTCCAATCCGCTTTGACCAAAACCGGGATGCGTGTAGCCAAGCGTGGCGCTCAGGTCCGGATAAAGCACATTCCGTTGAAAATTGCCGCGCTCCCCCTCGCTCATTGCCAGCGTATTATTGTTACGATCCAGTAATGCACCGCGCTCCACATAACGGTCAGCAATCGAGCGCCGGAAGTTATCATTCCGCGTAAACAACGCATCTGCCTGGAACACATTCCACCAGATAACGCCGCCCGCCACCACCGCCAGCGCTACCAGCATTGCTCCGGCGGTCAGCAGGTAGGGCCGCGGCGCATGGATCGGCAGGGGAGCCCCTTCGTTTTCGCCGCTGATTCGGATCAACAGCAGCAGCATGATAAAAGCTGTCAACAAAGACGACCCACCGTAAGACACAAACGGCAGCGTAATCCCGGTCAGCGGTGCTAGGCTCAAATTTCCAGCCAGAATCAGCACGCTCTGAACGCAGAAATAGACGCTGATCCCCGCCGCCAGCAGCCTGGCATAAGTGCTGCCCGCTTGCAGCGCGGCTCGCAGCCCACGCGTGAGCATCAGCCCAATCAACAGCAGCAGACCAATGGCCCCCAGCCAGCCGGTCTCTTCAATAATGGCAGCAAATACAAAATCCGAAATCGCCACCGGCACCAACCCCGGACTGCCCAGCCCGGGACCGGTTCCCATGGCGCCCCCGGCGGCAATTGCCATCAGGGACTGAATAATCTGGTAAGAAGTCCCTGCCGGGTCGCCCCATGGATTTAACCAGGTATTGACCCGCGCTTGTATAACCCCAAAGAAATAATACCCGGCCAGCGCCGCCGCCGCCATTGCCCCCACGCTGAGCAGGATCACGCTCCGCCGCCCGGTTGCCAGGTAGACAATCAAAGCATAAAGCAGAATGAACAGCGTTGCCGTCCCCAGGTCGCGCTGTAAAACCAGCACCAGCAGTGTGGCCCCTACCACCAGCAGTGTCGGTTGCAGCAGCCGCAGTAACTGATGCTGACCTCTCAGTCCATCACCTAAATAGGCCGCCAGATAAGCAATTAACAGCAGCTTGAGCAGTTCGGAGGGCTGAAAATACACCCCGCAGCAGCCCAGCCACAATCCAGGTCCACTGCCTCCGGGGTACACCCCCAGCACCAGCGTTAATGTCACCAGTACCAGCATCCCCGTAACCCACAGATACTTATACCGCCGCAAAATCTCAAACAATGGCTTGAGCCGCAGCCCACCCCCAAACACGCCCAGGCTCACCGCTAGCCAGATGGTCTGACGCAGTCCATATGCTTCATTGAGTCGCCAGATGGTCAGCAACCCCCAGCCGGTCAATAATGCTGCCGCAGGTAACAGATAGGGATCCGATTCCGGTAGCCGCTCATTAATCTGGCGATGGAGCCAGGCAAAGCCCACCAGCCAGACGATCACCCCCAGCCAGTGCTGCCAGCGGTAATCCACCAACCAAGACTGTAGCCGCACTGCCGGAGCAAGCGTCAAAATTAACCCGTAGAGCAGCACAAACCCGGCCGCCAGAGTCATCAGGCGGCTGCGAATTTGTCCTTGGCGCGCTCCCGAGATTGGAAACAATTTCACGGCTGGATATATTTCTCCGTCAGCAACGTCAATTTATGTCGGGTTTCTTCGGGCACATGCGCCGGGTTGGTGATGATGGCGGTTTCAAGTGCATGACTGCAGCCGCAGGTTGGTTCAGTATCAAACAGACCCTTCACCAGGCTGATGACTGCTTTTTGAGCGCCTTCGGTGTTTTTAAGCAGCGTCCGAACAACCATCTCCACGCTGACCGCTTCCTCGCTGACGTGCCAAACGTCGTAATCGGTGACATGCGCCATCGTCGCGTAACAGATTTCTGCCTCGCGTGCCAGAAAAGCCTCCGGGCAGGCGGTCATGCCGATGATTGACATCCCCCACGAACGGAAGAGATTAGACTCGGCCCGGGTTGAAAACCGCGGTCCCTCAATTGTAATCAGGGTGCCGCCCTTGTGTGCCAGAACACCGGCCTGATTCACCGCCGAAAACAACTTGGCCGAAAGATCCGGGCAGAAGGGGTCTGCCACGCCGATATGCGCCACCAACCCTTCGCCAAAGAACGACCGGGCGCGCATCCGGGTAAAATCAACCAATTGATCCGGGATGACAATCTCTCCGGGTGCATAGTCATCGCGCAGCGACCCACATGCGCTGATGCTCACAATCCGCGGCACCCCCAGTGCTTTGAACGCGTAGATATTCGCGCGGTAATTAACTTCGGTAGGCGAGATGAAGTGCCCAATCCCGTGCCGCGCCAGAAATGCCACCCGCTTTCCGGCAATATTGCCAATCACAATCGGCGAGCTCGGTTTACCAAAAGGTGTTTCCAGTTCCAGCGTTTCAACCTGGGTCAAGCCCTCAAATTGATACAGCCCTGAACCGCCAATGATGCCAAGCACAGGTTCCGCGTGATTCATGTCAATCTCCTTGAAAAAATCTGTTTCTCAGTTCCCGTTGGTTTTGCCGCTGCTGATCTGGATGCTGACTTGACCCAGCAGCAGTTCATCGCCGATGGTTAAGACGGTGGGGGTTAAAATCCGGTCTTCATTTAAGTAAGTGCCGTTTGTAGATTGCAAATCTTCAACCCACCACTGCTTGTGATGATAACTCAGGCGCGCATGCCGCCCCGATACAGTTTCATGGGGCACCTGTAAGTCGCAGCCCGGGTCGCGCCCCAGAATAATTTCCGGCTGTTCCAGGTCGCTTTCAATCAGTTCGCCGCCCAGGTCCACCGCCAGATGCAGCGCCGGGGGTTTGCGCGGCTGCAAAATCTGGGTTTGCATCTGCAAATCGCGCCACAGGGTAATCAGCGCCCATGCCAGAAAGCCATATAGTGCAGCAGCCAGTAAAATGCGAAAGATAAGGGTGAGAATTGCGGTCATTTGTCAATCATCGCTGCGGTTTGATTTCCCGCCGTGGGTGTGTCCGGCACATCTTCCCCGTAAATCAGGGCAATACTGCCCAGTGTGATCACATCTCCCGGACGGAGAGCGTGTTCGCGCACCGGGTTGCCGTTCACAAACGTGCCGCTGGTCGAATCAAGGTCAAAAATGATAAATTGACCATGAACCAGACGCACCTGGGCATGATTGCGGGAGATCTGCAGGTCACTGAGCACCAGTTGATTATCGCCCCGTCGACCAATATTGACAACCGGTAGTGCCAACCAGTACACCTGGTCGCCCGGTAAAATCAAATACGCTTTGCGCGGGGAGGGCTGCGGCGGGGGGGGAAGTTCATCAGCCGGAATCCGCAGTACAGCCGTCTCACTGCTGCTCACCTGCCGCTGTCCGGTTTCAACCCGCACCTCGCCTGGCGCCAGGGTTGGGTCAGCCAGAACCCGAATCAAAGGCGCCGTAACCAGTAGGCACTGCGTCCCCTGCGAGGTAGCCTGGAGCGCCCGCCCCAGTTCTGCCAGCGCCTCTGGGTGAGATTGCCAGTAAGCCGCGCCCTCTGGGTGTAGATGAATGGTAAATAGTTCCGGCGCATTCTGGCAATTATCCACCGCATTTAACGCCTCAGCCAGTGCATGAATGAGCTGATGTTGGGGCTCCACTCGCTTGAACAGCGTCAGGCGGCGCTCGACCAGGGCCTGCAGTTTTGCTTCAATTTGATCAAAGGGGAGTTTCATCGGATATAATTATAACAGGTTGGTAGAGGACTTATGAAAAAGACAACTGCTGGATACCGTGAAATTTCTCACACTGCCGATTGGGCCTTGCAGGTTTGGGCGCCTGACCTGTCTGGCTTGCTTGTTCAAGCTGCCCGCGGCATGACCGCCCTGCTCGATCTGCAATTGGCCGAAGCACCCCGCCTGGAGCATTTGCTGACCCTGGACGCTGCCGACCCCGAAAGCCTGCTGGTTTCTTTCCTGACCGAGATTCTCTATATCAACGAACAGGAGCATCTCGGTTTTGATGCTTTTCAGGTTTCCTTGGATGGCCTTCACCTCGAAGCCCGTCTCTGGGGCGCGCCCGTGACAACTCAGCGTAAAGAAATCAAAGCCGTCACCTATCACCAGCTTGCCATCCAGACCACCCCCCATGGATTGGAAACAACCCTGGTTTTTGATGTATAGGATCTGCCATGGGCTTTTCATTATCCATTTTCCACAAAATCAGTGATTACCAGTGGGAAATTCCCGCCTCCTATCGCCATGACCTGCGCGTGCCGGTGCGCTTTTTGGCCACCCGCAAAGTGCTTGAGGCCGCTCTGGACGATTTATCCGTTGAGCAGGCGCTCAATGCTGCCACACTGCCAGGGTTGGCGGGCCCTGTGGTCATCATGCCCGACATGCACCAGGGGTATGGGTTTCCCATTGGCGGCGTAGCTGCCATGCTCTACCCGCAGGGTGTTATTTCTCCCGGCGCCATTGGATACGACATCAACTGCGGCGTGCGTCTGCTGGCCTCGGCGGTCCCATTTGAGGCTGCTGCCCCGCTGCTGGACAAACTCTCCGCCGCTCTCGACTCAGCTTGCCCCAGCGGTGTTGGTGCAAAGGGTGCCCTCCACCTCACCGATGCTGACCTTTCAGCGGTCTGTCGTCAGGGAGCTGCCTGGGCGGTCAAAAAAGGCCTCGGCTCTGCGGCAGACCTTCGCCGTGCCGAAGATGGCGGCGCGCTGGATGGCGCCGACCCGACGCGCCTCTCTGCCCGGGCGCGTGAGCGCGGCCGGGAACAACTGGGCACCGTGGGCTCTGGTAATCACTTTGTAGAAGTAGCCGTAGTTTCCGACATTCTGGATCCCGCAGCTGCTCAAACGCTGGGCCTATTCCCCGGCTGTTTGACGCTGATGATCCACTGCGGCTCCCGCGGCCTGGGCCACCAGGTTTGCACCGATTACGTCCACGATTTCCAATCCGCAGTCCAGCGCTATGGCATCCAGCTTCCAGACCGTGAGCTGGTCTGCGCGCCCTTGAATTCGCCCGAAGGCCAGGCTTACCTGGCAGCCATGCGCGCTGCCGCCAATTATGCCTTCTGCAACCGCCAGATTTTGGCTCACAATGCCCGTCAGGCTTTTGAACAGGTCTTTGCCGGGCGGGTTCGCCATGCCGAACTTCAGCCCGTCTATGACATCACCCACAACATGGGTAAAATTGAAACCCATCTCATCGATGGCCAAAATGTCAAAGTCTGTGTGCACCGCAAAGGCGCTACCCGCGCCTTTGGTCCCGGTGCTCCGGGCTTGCCGCCGGAGTATCAATCGCTGGGGCAGCCCGTGCTTGTGCCCGGCAGTATGGGCACCGAATCCTGGGTGTTGGTTGGCCAGTCTGCCAGCATGGATTTGACCTATGGCTCGTGTTGCCACGGCGCCGGTCGCGTGATGAGCCGCAGTCAGGCCAAGCGCACCGTGCGCGGCGACGCACTTAAGCGCCAGCTTGAAGACAGCGGCATCCAGATTCGCGCCGGTTCCTTGTCGGGGCTGGCTGAAGAAGCTCCCCAGGCCTATAAGGATGTACAGATGGTGGTTGAAACCGTTGTTGGCGCTGGCATTGCCCGGCAGGTAGCTCGCCTGCGCCCGGTTGCTGTGATTAAAGGTTGAATTTACGCCCACAGCAGGGGGATGGCTTAGGCGTTGTCCTCGCCACTGCCGGGTTGGCTGATCGGCGCAAACCGGCCCCGGGTTAAGTCCATCAGCGCTTTCACTGGCAGGCGGATATTCAATCCTCGCTGCCCGCCGGACACATGGATGTATTCCAGCCCCTGCGCCTGACTGTCCACCAGAATTTGAAATCCCTTATTCACCAGCGCCAGCGGCGAAATGCCCCCGGCTTGCAGCCCGGTCAATTGCTCAGCCTCGCGCTGGGGCGGCACATGCATCTTCTTCTCCCCCAAAAAGGCCGCCACTGCTTTCACATCCACTTCGCGATCGCCCGGCACCACTGCCAGCACGGGTTTTCCGGGCTTTTCGCGCACCACCACAATGGTTTTATAGATGATGGCCGCCGAAACGCCCAGGTAAGCCGCAGTTTCAACCGCACCCAGCTTCTCAACAGGCAGTTCAAAGACTGTGTACTGAATTTTCTTTGCATCCAGCAGTCGGGTGACATTATTGGTAATCATGCCGCCCTCACATAGATGGGGTTGCTCAAAATCCAGGTTCGCCGTCGCCCGCGATAATGAATATAGCACACCACCCGATACACCCCCGGCTGGCTGGCCATATAGGTGCAAAACTCATTTCGCCGCCACACTTTAATCACCGCGCCATCCTTGATCAACTGGCACTCAGCCGGTTGTGGCAGCCGAATTTGAAACGTTACCCCGCCCTCCAGCGCAATCTCATCCCCTGGGATGGCGGTCAGGCTTCGTCCCTGTCCACTAAACCGGAAACCGGATGTAGCCGCAGGCAGGTCGTATCCGATGAACGCATGCCCCTGACGCAGCGCCTCCATCACCATCCGGCGGTCTTCAAGCAAATTTCCGCTTAACCCGCTGGGCGTCAGCAGGTGGGTGGTGACAGCCTGAAAATGATAGGCGTATGGATACAATATGCGTCGTATGGGCCCCAGTCGGACAGGCAGAGCATGCGCATCGGCCCCGCCAACCGCCGTCAGTCGCTTGCCCTGTGCCAGCAGGCTGTCCCACTTTTCGAGCACCCGCTCATCGGGCCCGTGCGCCAGGTAGCTCGGGAAAAGCGCATAAAACAGGGCGTGCAGAACCGTCTTGCTGGCGGTCTTGAATTCACTTAATCCATTCCACAATTCCAACCCGGCATAGCCGTCCACATCCCAATCATCCCACGAAATATCAGGCTCATGAAAAGCTGGTAACGCCCGCTCATAGGGGTGCGCCAGAATTGGCAATCCCCCGTACCGGTTCACCTGATTGATTAAATTCTGTGGCTCAGGCGCAAACGTTGCCAGTTCTCGCCCAGCTCCAAAAACCAGCAAATGGCTCTTCTGTGGGTTGCGCCCCTGGTCGTGAATTTCTTCCCCCGCCAGCAGCAGCAACTTTCGATTGGCGCCTTCATAGTACCCATCCACCCCTTGAACATAGACATTGTGATCGGTAGTCAGTAAAACATCAATGCCGTTCTTGAGTGCAATTTGCGCCAGTTGCTGATGTGTGGCATGGCCATCAGAGTAACGTGTATGTAGGTGCAGGCTTGTAACGAGTTCTTCCATGTCATTGACGATTTGATAGATTGGACGGTATAATCGGAAGGCTTTTGAAATTACAGGAGGATCCGCGTGACTACTTTCTTCAACATTGCCTTGATTATAACGTCAATTGCGCTCGTCGTGAGCGTCATTTTGCAGAACAAGGGCGTCGGCCTTGGCAGCGGCCTTATGGGCGGCGGCTACGATGGCGATACCGTATTCACTGCCCGCCGGGGTATTGAGAGAACGCTTTTCTTTGTCACCATTGGCTTAAGCGTTGTGTTCTTCATCTTGACCCTGGTTACCGTTATCCTGGGCAACTAAATTTAAACGGATGGGCAGGCAATCTGTCCCGATCCGCCTTTTCTATTGGGCGACTCGCGTAAATTAGGGAGATCGCCCATTTTTGTTTAGCCTATGAAAAAACTCCGCTGGCAACTGATCATCATCTGTATCACCGGTTTGGTGGTAGGCATTTTGCTCCTCAGTGAGCAGCCCGGCGCTCGCAATCCTGGCGGCCTGCTTTCACCAAACAATCCGCCGCAGGGCGGCAGCTACACAGAAGCCCTCATCGGCTCTTTGCAGCGCCTCAACCCCCTGCTGGATTACTACAATTCTGCAGATCGAGACATTGACCGCCTGGTCTACAGCCGCCTGGTCACCTTTGATGACTCCGGCTTGCCGCAGGGCGATCTGGCTGAATCCTGGGGCGTTTCTCAGGATGGCACGGTCTATAATATTGCCCTGCGCCCCGATGTCAAATGGCATGACGGCGAACCCCTCACCGCCGCTGATGTGGTCTTTACTGTTGATATGATGCGCAATGGCGCCGACGTCATCCCCGCAGACCTGGTGTCCTTCTGGTCTGAGGTCGAAGTCGAAGCCCTTAGCGATACCGCCGTGCAGTTCCGTCTGCCAGAACCCTTTGCCCCCTTTGTAGACTACCTTTCCTTTGGCATCTTGCCTCAGCACATCTTCGGCCAATTTTCATTTGCCGAGATGATTGATTCGCCCGCCAATCTGGCCCCCATTGGCAGCGGACCTTACCGATTTGATCGCTTGATTGTCGAAAACGGTCAGATTATGGGTGTAGCCCTCCAGGTGAACGAAGGCTATTACCTTGACCGGCCGAACATAGCAGAATTCATCTTCCGCTATTACGCCGACTCCGCTTCCGCCTTGCAGGCCTACCAGGATGATGTCGTTCAGGGTGTTGCCTCGGTCTCTGCTGATGCGCTCAATGCCGCCTTGGCCGAGCCTGACCTGGCCCTTTACACTGGTCGTAAGCCGGAACTGGCGCTGGTGCTTTTCAACCTCAACAACTCAGAAGTCGATTTCTTCCAGAATGCGATTGTCCGGCGCGCATTATATGCAGGCCTCAATCGGCAGTTTATGGTGGACCGTGTGCTGAATGGTCAGGCCATTCTGGCCGATGGGGTGATCCTGCCAGGAACCTGGGCTTATCACGAAGGTCTGGGGCAGGTAACCTACGACCCCACCACCGCCCTTCAGATGTTGAAAGAAGAAGACTATATCCTTGCAGATGAGAACGCCACCGTTCGATCCAAGGAAGACAAGCTACTTCAATTTACCCTGCTCTATCCCGATACCGTCCAGCACCGCGCCATTGCCGAACGCATCCAGGCCGACTGGGAAAGCCTGAATGTCGGCGTTATCCTCGAAGCCGTCCCCTACGACCAGCTCATCCAGGATCGCCTTGCCAGCCACAATTATCAGGCTGCCCTGGTCGATTTGAACTTGTCCCGCTCACCCGATCCCGACCCCTACCCGTTCTGGGATCAGGTCCAGGCGACTGGCGGTCAAAATTATGCCCAGTGGAATAACAACATGGCCAGTGAGCATTTGGAGAACGCCCGCGTTGCTGTAGACATCAGCGAACGGATGCGCCTCTACAATAACTTCCAGGTAATCTTTACCGACGAGCTGCCCGCTCTGCCGTTGTACTACCCCGTTTATACCTATGCCGTCCGCAATGATGTGCAGGGTGTGCGCATGGGCCCGCTCTTTGACTCGTGCGACCGCTTTGCCTCTGTGTTGGATTGGTATCTTGTCGCGCCGCAGGAACAGCTTCCCGCGGCCACGGCCACCCCGTAGTTCTGGCGCTGCCGGTTGCCAGAGGAGGGCTCATGCTACTGGAAACCGATTGGGCGTTTATCTTGGCTTCCCTTGAAGAACTGGAAGCCTATCTCAAATCCAAACAGGTTTACTGGCCGCTCTCCGGACCGACCAGTTTGCCGCGCTTGACTCTGGGTAGCCTGCTGGTTTCACTCGCTCGCCTGGAGGCCCATGCTGTTACTGAGGTTGAGCCCGCCCGTGTATCTGCCATGCTGGCGGAAGTGTCATCAATTCGCTCGCGTTGGCAGGCGCTCTGGCAGCGCAAAGCAGCCCTGGAATTTCCCCAACGTTTCACCCTCTGGTCAGCGTTTCTGTCCGACCTCAAAGAAGAGGGCGTTTCCCGGGCAGAATATGCCGCCCAGGTTCGCCTGCGCCTGATGCTTGATCTCTTGCTGGCAGAAATCCCCACTGTTCAGCCCGCCTGGCCGCGCCAGTTAGAGGTCCTGGATGTGCGTTTACAGACGATCACCCGGCCGGCACAATTTGTCTGGGGGTCAGAACTGGAACCCGGTTTCCCGCCGGATAAATTTTGGTATCTTTATCGAGGATGGTAACCCATGAGTCAATTTTATACCCGCCGCGGCGATGACGGCACGACCGGTGTTCTCGGCGAAGGCCGCGTCCCTAAATATGACCTGCGCATGGAGGCCCTGGGCGCCATTGACGAAGCAACCGCTGCCCTGGGAACAGCCCGTGCCCAATCCAACTCGCAGTTGGCCGATTTGCTGCTGCACTTGCAGCGCGCCCTTTACCGGTTGATGGCCGAAGTGGCCGCTACGCCTGAGAATGCCGAACGCTTTCTATCCATTGATGCGGCTCAGGTCCAGTGGCTTGAGGCTCGTACAGATGAATGGGCAGCTCAGGTCAATTTGCCCCGTGAATTTATCGTTCCCGGCGATACCCCGCTTGGGGCTGCTTTAGCCCTTTCGCGCACCATTGTCCGCCGGGCGGAGCGCCGGGTTGCCGAGCTGCTCGCTCGCGGCGATATTTCCAATGCTGACCTGCTGGCTTATCTCAATCGGCTTTCTTCGCTCTGCTTCGTATTGGAACTGTATGCCAACCAATCTGCTGGTGCCGCGCCGACCCTGGCTAAGAACAAGGCGGAGTGATGGGTACTGCGCTTAATGTGATTGCCATCCTGGTTGGCGGTGCTCTGGGGCTGCTTTTAGGGCCGCGTCTGCCCGACCGCGTCCGTCAGGCGGTTGTCGCCGGCATGGGCCTCTTTACCCTGGCTTATGCTCTCAAACAATTCTTCACTACCGCCAATGCTCTGCTGGTCCTGGGCGCTATCCTGATTGGCGCCTTGCTGGGCGAATGGTGGCAAATTGAAGCCGGTATGGCCCGCCTGGGCGCCTGGCTGGAACGTAAATTCTCGCCCGGTTCGGTCGATGGTCAGGCCTCCAGCAGCCGGTTTGTTCGCGGCTTCCTCTCTGCCTCGTTGATTTTTTGCATCGGCCCCATGGCCATTTTGGGCTCCATTCAAGATGGCGTCACCGGAGATTTCTCAACTCTGGCGATCAAATCAATTCTGGATGGTTTTATTGCTCTGGCCTTCGCCTCCAGCCTGGGGGTAGGGGTGCTGTTTTCTGCCCTGCCCATCCTGGTCTATCAAGGCTCAATCACCCTGCTGGCGGCTCAGGTTCAGGCTGTTGTTACCCCCGCTATGATGACCGAAATGACCGCCGCTGGCGGCGTTATTCTGATGGGGGTTGCCGTCAGCAGCCTGCTTGAAATTCGCCAAATCAGGGCTGGCAACTTCCTGCCTGCCCTGATCATCGCGCCTATTCTTGCCGCAATTTTTCTTTAACCGCCGCGCCCAGCTAGCTTTCGCGCTCCCGGCATAAATCCAGCGATTCAACCGCATGGCGTAAATGCGGAATGACAATGCTGCCGCCTACAATCAGCGCCACATTGAATGCCTCGTAAAGCTCTGCGTCACTGTAGCCCGCTTTCACGCATTGCAGGATATGATAATCAATGCAGTCATTGCAACGCAGCACCATGGACGCCACCAGTCCTAGTAGCTCTTTTTCTTTCCCGCTCAGCGCACCGTCATGGTATGCTGCCGTATCTAGATTGAAGAAGCGCTTAATTCCCAGGTGATCGATCTGCATCACCCGTTCATTCATCCGGGTGCGGTAAGCTTCAAATTCATCCAATCGTGTGCTCATTTTGTTCCCTCCGCCGGGGTTGAATCAATCCATACCGGAAAACGCTCGCCGGTTTGTGCAAAACCAGCCTTTTGATATAGCGTTAGCGACGCTTGATTGGTGCTCTGAGTATTGACACTGACAATATAAAAGCCTTCACGGGCAAAATGCTGTTGCAGCTCTGCCACCAGCGTCATTCCAATCCCTTGTCGCTGACAATGGGGGCGCGCCGCCAGTCGCGCCAGGTGTGCCTGTGGTCCGTTGCTGGTGCTGATTTGAAACCCCAAAATGGCGCCATTGGCATCGGCTGCCACCGTAGCATAGGCGCTTTGATAATAGGCGCGGGTCACATCTACCAGTCGATTGCGCCAGATCGCCTCAAACGCACTTTGATCAATCTCCGCTACCTCTCCCAGATCTTCATACATCATCGGACGAATATGGATGCCCTCTGGAGGGTACAGGGGTTTTAGCTGGCAGGACCATTCCAGGGTCACAATATCTTGATGATGGATAAATCCCTGCCGGTGCAGCAGTTCACTGATCCAGGTCTGCAGCGCCACCGCACAGATTTGGGGGCGGGGCAGCGGCAGCGCCCGCACGGCTTCTGCATGCAGCACTTCCCAGGCCTGGTTGGGCTGCATGCGCGGGTGCACCACAAACAGCCTCAGCCAGGCTACCTGCGGCGGTTCTGCCGGGCAGGCCAGCGCCGCCAGCAAGGTCTCGTCGCGCTCCAAAACCAGAAACGGCTGACTGTCCAGCCAGTCCAGCGGGGGGCGCCAATCCAGGTGCCGGTGCACATGTGCGCTCAGGCTGATTAATTCAGACAGCGCAGCCCGGTCTTTAGTGGCTGCGGGTCGCACAATGGGAATGGGGCGGCGAAAAATCATGGCCGCCGCGTTTATCCCCGGGTGCTCAACCGGGCAACAATTTTCAACAACCCTTTGAGAATCCGATCCTGCAGGCTCAAACGGGTCTGGCAGTTCAGCGCATCCAGCATGGTGGAGAGTGCTGCCGGTGTGTTTTTCTGGCGGTATTGAATCGCCGAAACCCGCCGCAGGACCAACGCCCGCATATCTTTTTCACCAGCCTGCTCAAACAGCGCCGCCGATTGTTTGTACGCAGCAATTGATTCCTCGTCCCGGCGCAGATCGTCCAGCGCGGCCGCCTGATTACCCAGGGCCATGCCTTGCCGGCGTAAATCACCTGCCTGCGCAAAAACCAGGTCGGTCCCGCGGGCAGCTTCCAGTGCGGCCTCAGGGTTGCGGGCTTTTAGCAGAGCCACACTGCGGTTGTTTTGCATTTCTGCCGCGTTAAGTACATCGCCCGAAAGTTCGCTGGCGTGGGCTGCCGCCTCAAAACCTTGTGCAGCCTGCAGATATTCTTCTGCCTCATAGGCCTCTTTGGCCTGTTTGATGAGTGTTTGTAAATCGTAATTTTCAGCCATATGATTCCATCTCAGTAAGTGATTTCGAGTAAGCCTTCAGCTACCGAGCGCAGCCTGTCAACCGACAGCGCACTAAGCCGCATGGCTAAATCTAAATAGGGGCGGTTGACCGGTCGGCAGACAAAATCGCGCAGGTCGCCGGGCAGCTCCATAAACTTATTCACCGCCTGTTGCTGCGCGCGCCAGTTTCCAATCGGTCCGCGTGAATCAAAGAAATCTTCCACGCGCGTATCCAGTGCCGCCGCCAGAATTTCCAGCTCCGGCAGTGGGATGGGAATTTCCCCGGCTTCATAGCGCCGCAGTTGGGCCTCTGGAATATCCGTCTGTTCAGCCAGGTCTTTCACGGCCACATTGCGCCGGGTGCGGTTGGCTCGCAGCGTGGTGCCAATAATCCGGTTGCGGATCTTGTTCAACTGCCGTATCTGCTCCACCTTTGCCGCATTGTCCACCCCAGATAGGGTCTGCGCACTCCAAAAATGCTCCAGCGGAATGTCCAGGTAATACGCCAGTGCTTCCAGGTCAGGCAGTGAGGGTGGCCTGGCGCCAGCCTCGTATTGACGCAGGGTCTCTGGCTGGATTCCCATGGCGCGGGCACATTCTTCCTCGCTGCGTTTGGCCGCCATCCGGGCGTCCTTAATCAAGACCCCCAGCTTGCGTGTTCGGATTTGTATAACTTTGTCGTTTGCGCTCATGGTTTTCCGTCTCCGTTAACCTATTATAGCAAAGTTTTGGCCGCGCCTGGCTACCGCCGCCCCATCATTCCGCTGAGATTGGCGCCGAACACTTCTGGCCCCAGCTTGAATCCCGCCGCTTCCAGCCGCGGGCCAAAGAGCGGGCGAATCCCCGTCGGGCGCAGTTCTCCCAGCACCTTGCCATCAGAACTCATCCCGGTTTGCTCAAACTTGAAAATATCCGTCATGGTAACCGTATCGCCTTCCATCCCCGATACCTCGGTGATGGAAGTGACCTTGCGGCTGCCATCTTTGAGACGTGACTGTTGAACAATCAAGTCAATTGCTGCCGCAATCTGCTCGCGCAAAACTTTCAGCGGCAGGTCCATCCCGGCCATCATACACATCGTTTCCAACCGCGAGATGGCATCACGCGCGGTATTTGCGTGCAGCGTCGTCAGCGAACCATCATGTCCCGTGTTCATCGCCTGGAGCATATCCAGCGCTTCGCCACCGCGCACCTCGCCGACCACAATCCGGTCAGGGCGCATACGCAAGGAGTTGCGCACCAGATCGCGAATGGTGACCGCATGTTTGCCTTCTGAGTTCGGCGGCTTGGTCTCCATCCGCAGCACATGATCCTGCTGCAGCCGCAGCTCTGCCGCGTCTTCAATCGTCACAATGCGTTCGTCTTCCGGGATGAACCCCGAAAGCACATTGAGCAGTGTGGTTTTACCAGAGCCCGTACCGCCAGAGATGACAATATTCAACCGCGAGACCACACATGCCCGTACAAAATCCGCCATCGGGCGAGTGATGGACCCAAATTGAATCAATTGCTCAACCGACAGCTTGCCTTTTTGGAACTTTCGGATGGTGATGGAGGGCCCATCAATCGCCACCGGCGCAATCACCGCGTTCACGCGCGACCCATCGGGCAGGCGGGCATCCACGGTTGGGCTGTCGCCATCAATTCGGCGACCTAATGGTAGGATGATCTTCTCAATCACCCGGATGACCGCATTGTCGTCATCAAAAGTCACATTGGTCTTGGTAATCTTGCCCTTCCGCTCAACATAGACCTTCTTCGGCCCATTCACCATCACTTCGGTGATGTCTGGGTCGTCCAGCAGGGGCTGTAACGGCCCAAACCCCATCAAGTCATCCATAATTTCATGGAAGAGCTGATCTCGCAGCGTATTGGGCAGCGATAACCGCAGCCCTTGATATGCCGAAGTCATGATTTGCTGAATCGCCTCCCGGCGTTCATTCATCGGCGGGCTGCGCATTTCCAGCTCACGGGAAATCAGGCTGATCAGATGCTCTTTCAGCCGGAGCAGTTCAGGCGGTTTGGCAGCCTGAGGTGCTTGAGTAGTTTGCAGTGGGCTCATTCTTGTTTTTCCTTGGCAATATCTTCATCCGGCACAATCCAGATAATCTGCGCCTTATTAACGGCAATAAAGGCAGTACGCATAACCAGCGTACCACTATTGTCGTGGATGGTTACATCCGTGAGCGCCACAAAATGCTCCTCGCGTTCAATCTCATCCTTCAGCCGGCTATCCGGATGCACATGCACCTGCCCTCGGATCTGATAATCCAGGGTCTGGATTGTGACCTGCGTTGGCTGCTTGCGCACTACCTGAGTAAAAATCTTGCCTTTTTCGTCAAAAGAAGTCACCATGGTTTACTCCTCACTTGAAATCAGGCGTTACTGTCTGAAGGGGGCATCAAATAGCCCAGACCAGCCCGGGTTACAATATGCTGCGGGCTGTGCGGGTTGTCTTCCAGCTTCTGCCGCAGCCGGGCTATACTCACCCATAAAATCTCTTTATCTTCGCGGTATTGCTCGCCCCACACCGAAAGCAGCAAATCTTCCGCCGTCAGCACCTGCCCAACATGCTGGGCAAACTGAATTAACAACCGATACTCTGTTGCCGATAGATAAATGGCTTTATCATCTTTCCATATTTCAGCCCTGGCAAAATCAATCCGCAGGTTGCCATGAGTGAAATACCGATTCTGTGTAAACTGATCCGCTCTTTGCGCCCGGCGCAGCACCGCCCGCACCCGCGCCACCAGTTCGGTCGCCGAGAAAGGTTTGGCAATGTAATCATCCGCGCCTGCATTCAGCCCGCGCACCCGATCTTCCTCTTCAGCTTTAGCCGTCAGCATAATAATCGGCACACTCGAAAACTGGCGAATGCGCTCGCAGGTGGTAAAGCCATCCAGCTTCGGCATCATCACGTCCAGAATCACCAGATCAGGCATCTTTTGGGCAATGGATTCCAACCCGGCTTCCCCGTCGCCAGCGGTATTCACCTGATACCCTTCAGCCTCCAGATTGACTCGGATCAGCCTTTGGTACAGGGCTTCGTCATCAACAACCAGAATTAATGCGCTCATGCTTAAGCCACCGGGGGTTCAAAGGTTTGTTCGGGCAGGAAGATGTGAAAAGTAACACCTTTGCCTGCGTCAGATGTCGCCGTGATCCGTCCGTGATGCGCCAGCACAATCTGCCGCGCAATATACAATCCCAGCCCTGTCCCGTAAATCTGTAAATTCTGTTCCGGGTTGCGGAAGAACCGCTCAAAAATGAAGGGCAAATGCTTCTCCGGGATGCCCGGCCCGCTGTCCGAAAATCGAATCAGAATCCCTTTAGGTTGATCCATTTGCTGAACGTTGATATGCACTGGAGATCCTGGCGCATATTTGGCTGAGTTGCTTAACAGGTTTTCAAACACCTGGGTCAGCCGCCGGGGATCTCCCAACACAGTGGCCGGCGAGGTCTCAATCTGCACCTCTATCTGCATATCCGGGTACTGCAGCTTGGCGCGTTCCTTCATATCGTTAAACAGCGCTTCTAGCCGCACCGGCAGGAATTTGATAATCGTCTGTCCCGATTCGAGCCGGGCAGAGTCCAGCAAATTTTCCAGCAAGCGTTCCAGCCGGTCTGTTTCGCTCTCAATAATCGTCAAAAACTCGCGCTGGGTCTGGGCATCCCATTCTGTATCAGAACGCAGCAGGGTGGAGGTGTACCCCTTGATAAAGCCCAGCGGGTTGCGAATTTCATGCGAAAGAATGGAAATCAAATCGCCCTGAATATCCAGCATCTGCTTCAGCGTTTCAACCGTGCTGAGTTGCTGCTTTAGTTCCTGCACGCCGATCATACAGCCCGCCAGTTGTGCCGTAAAGCTGGCATATTCAATTTGCTCTGGCGTATAGTGCGGCCCGCCAAAGCGGATGAACACCATCGCACCCAGAATCTCCTGCTCCAGTTTCAGCGGCATGCCCAAAATAAAAGGCTGTTCCAGCCGGTCAAGGTTGGGGTTGGGTTCGGGCTCTTGCAGCACCTTATCCCCGGTCTGAAAAACCAGCCCGGCCGCCACTTCACCCCAGGCCACATCGGCTTCAGAAGAGCGCCCGCGTCCCACCGACTTGGCGTAGCTGACCTCCAGGCTGCCGGTGTTGCGGTCCAGCAAATACACAGCCACATTGTCGTAAATGATGGTCTTGCGCACCTGCTTGAGTATTTGCACCAGCGCCGGACGCCAACTGCGTGCCTGCTTGGCAAGCTGACAAATGGCATATATATCATCAAGCTGGATCGTAGGAAATAATTCCACTGTATCTTTGCTCATTTTAAAATTATACACCTTCCGGGGCTGCGGTAAGCAGGAAAGAAAACCGGCTGCCCTCGCCTAAATGAGATTCAACCTCAATATTGCTACCGTGCGATTCGATGATCTTGCGCGCCAGCGCCAGGCCCAATCCAGTCCCGCCGTATCGGCGGGTAGATGAACCGTCCAATTGATGGAACGGCTGGAAAATTTCCTCTATCCGGTCTGCCGGAATGCCAATGCCCTCGTCGCTGATCGATACCCGAATTTCCGCCACTTCAACCATCACCTCGAGCTTAACCCGCCCGTTGGGGTTGGAGAATTTGATGGCGTTATCCACCAGTTGGGCAATCACCCAGGTGATCATTTCCTGGTCAGCCATTGCCGGCGGCATAATGGCCGGGCAGTGCAGCAGCAGACTGATATTGCGTTCTGCCGCCAGCGCCCGGTTGCGCTCTACCACGGTTTGGCAAACGGTTGAAAGGTTGACCGGCTCCAGCAAAATCTTTACCTCGCCGCGCTCGCTGAGTGAGAACAAAATCAAATCCTCAATCAAGCGATGCAACCGGTACCCCGCACGTTGAATGATGACCAGCGCATGATTTTGCTCTGGCGTAACGCTCCCTAGTTCCCCCGAGACCAGCAAATCCAGGTAGCCAGTCAGGTGTGTTAGCGGTGTTCGCAGCTCATGCGAAATATTGGCAATAAAATTGCTTTTCAACTGGCTCATTTCGGCCAGCTTATCCAGCGCATTTTTTAACTCAGCCGTTCGCTGTTCAACCCGCCGCTCCAGTTGGCGGTTGCTGTCTTCCAGTGCCGCCCGCAGCAGCATAATTTGTTCGGTTACAGCCTGGTCCAGGTCACTCTGATCAATCATGCCCAGTTCAACCAGCACCTGCCCTAACAGCGGCGTTTGTCCATCATATCGCTGTTGGGACTGATATTCCAGCGCCCGGTCAAGGTCAACCTGTGTGATCAATCCCTTTTCAATCAGGGCATCGCCCAGGCGGGGCACCAGCACCTCTGGCTTCAAAGGCACTGACGATTCGGGAAAAGGTGGAATATGGGGAAATAGTTCAATGGTCATCAGCGGCTCCATACCCAGTTTCCATTGACCATGGTGGCATCCGGCTGCACGGTGTACAGGTTTTCCGGCGGCATGGTCGCTGGATCAAGTGGCAGAACGATGAGGTCGGCAGCAAAGCCCGGTGAGATTTGTCCGAGCCAATTTTCGCGTCCAGCAGCAAAGGCCGGGCCCGTTGTGTAAGCATCTAATGCATCTTGCAAATTAAGCCGTTGTTCGCCGCGCCAGCCGTCAGGCCCCGGCTTACCATTCATCCGCCGCCGGGTTACCGCAGCATGGATTCCCCAGAACGGGTTGGGTGACTCCACTGGCGCATCCGACCCAAACGACAACCGCGCCCCGCTTTGCAGCAGGCTTTGGAAGGCATACGCCAGCGCCGCCCGGCTTCCCCAGTACCGGTCAGCAATCTCCATGTCAGATGTCGCGTGGATCGGCTGCATGGAGGCAATAATCTCCAGTTCAGCCAGCCGCCCCAGGTCTTCAGGGTGTAGTACCTGCACATGCTCAATCCGGTGCCGCAAATGCGGGTGCCCGGTTTCTTTTTCCCATTTTCTTAATTTCGCATATCCATCAAGCACGATGCGGTTGGCGTTGTCGCCAATGGCATGGATGGCTAACCCCAGCCGGCTCTGGGCTGCCTGCTTGCCAATCTCGAAGATTTCCTCTGCTGTTAGCAAGGCCATCCCCAGACTGTGTTCGGTGCCTTCGTAGGGGGTCAGCATCGCCGCCGTTTGCGGCCCCAGCGCCCCGTCTGCAAATAATTTCACCGCCCCAAACCAGAGCATCTCGCTGCCATAACCGCCCCGCAGCCGCAGATCGCAGGCGGCATCCAGGCTGCTTTGCCGGATGCCCTTAAGGATCCGCAAACCCAGCGCATTTTCAGCTTCGAGGTGCCCCAGAGCAGCAAAGCAGCGCGGGCCGTCAAAATCGTGTCCCCCGGTCAGTCCCATTTGCCAGAGCCTGGGCTGCGCCTGCCGGATAGCTTCAATCACATCTGTAATAGTCGGCGTTGGAATGGCCCGGCTCAAGAGATCCATGGCGTTTTCCAGTAGAATGCCTGTCGGCTCTCCCTGGGCATCGCGTTGAATTTCTCCCCCTTCCGGGTTGGGGGTATTGGCTGTAATGCCTGCCAGCCGGAGTGCGGCGGTATTTGCCCAGCCCGCATGGAGTGATTTAGCGGTCAGGTACACCGGGTGATTTGGCGCCGCACGGTCCAGGTCTTTGGCCGTGCCAAAGCCTTCTGGCCACAGGTTTTGATTCCACCCATGCCCCAGCACCCAGCGCCCGGCGGGTGTCTTTTGAGTGCGCTCGCTCACGCGGCGCAAGCACTCGGCATAGGTTTCTGTCTCCACATCAACCTTTTGCAGCCCCAGAGCATAATACTCCAGGTGAAAATGGCCATCGGTCAAACCCGGCCAGATAGTCCTGCCGCCCAGATCCTCTTTTTTCGCCTTTCGGTCGCTCATTGCCAGTAATTCATAATCACTGCCCACCGCGACAATTCTTCCCCCTTCAATTGCCAGCGCCGTTGCAGTGGACTGCTTGGAATTTTGAGTTCGAATTTTGGCGTTATAGAGTATCTGCATTGTCAGCCTCGCGTCATTCGTTCAACCAGTGCGTTAAGTTCCTCGTCAGAATAATAGCGGATCACCACACTGCCGCCTTTTTTACCGTGTCGTAAAATCACACGTTCGCCCAGCGCATGCTGCAAGCGTTCTTCCAGCGCCGTAATCTCTGGTGGATTCACCTTGCGGGAAGGCAGCGTCAACCGCTCGCCCTTCAGCTGCCGGACCAGATTCTCGGTCTGCCGCACATTCAGATCCAGGTGGATAATCGTCTGCAGAGCCGAGATTTGTGACTGCGGTGTGTTCAACCCCAGCAGCGCGCGGGCGTGCCCCTCGCTGATCTGTCCCACCGATAGCGCCTGCCGCACAGCCTCGGGCAGTTTGAGCAGTCGCAGGGTGTTGGTCACAGCCTCACGGCTCTTGCCCACCCGCACCGAAATTTCTTCGTGCGAAAGGCCAAATTCATCTTGAAGTTGGCGGTAGGCTTCAGCCAGGTCCAGCGGCGTCAAATCCGCCCGCTGAATATTCTCAATCAGAGCCAGTTCCAGCCGCTCCCGTTCCGTGATCTGCCGCACCAAAACCGGCACCGATTGCAACCCCACCATGCGGGCTGCGCGCAGCCGGCGTTCGCCAGCAATCAAAATATACTGATTGGTGTCCGGATCGTAGGTCACCATCAGCGGTTGCAAAATTCCATGTTCCCGGATCGATGCCGCTAACTCAGCCAACGCTTCACTGTTCATCTCACCGCGTGGCTGCCGTGGATTGGGGATAATTTGCGCAATTGGGATAAAAACCGCGCTGCCTTCCGGCGCCGGGTTATCATCGCCCCCGGGGATTAATGCATCCAAACCTTTACCCAGACCAGATTTTCGCGCCATGTGATCCTACTCCTTCAAATCCGGGATATGAATTCCATCTTGTTCCAAAATTTCCCGGGCCAGCGCCGCAAAAGACTGCGCCGCGCTCGAATCAGGCGCATAGGCTGAAATCGGCAGCCCGTGCGATGGTGCCTCGGCCAGCCGCACACTCCGTGGAATCACGCTTTGAAAAACCTGATTTGGGAAAACTCGTCTGACTTCCTGCACCACATCATTCGACAGGTGCGTCCGGCCATCATACATTGTCATAATCACCCCTCGGATTGTTAACTCGGGCATCAGCCCGGCTTGCACGCGTTGGATCGTTCCCGCCAGTTGCCCCAGCCCTTCCAGCGCCAGATATTCGCACTGCACCGGAATAATCACGCCGTGCTTTCCAGCTACCAGCCCATTGATGGTTAAGAGGCTTAACGATGGCGGGCAGTCAATCAAAATATAATCGTACCGGTCCAGAATTGGCGTCAACGCCTGCTTCAAACGCTGCTCCCGCTGGGGCAGGTCAATCAATTCAACTTCGGCCCCTGCCAGCGCCGATGAGGCTGGCAGCAGCGACATTTTCAGTCTCGGATTGTGCAAAATCATGTGTGGGCCCAGCGTTACCGATCCAATCAACACCTCATAAGTGCCCTGGCGCACAGTCCGTTTGTCAATCCCCAGCGATGAGGTGGCGTTGGCCTGCGGGTCCAGGTCCACAATGAGAACCCGTTGCCCGTAATAGCCCAGGTAGGCGCCCAAATTGATGGTACAGGTGGTCTTGCCGACCCCCCCTTTTTGATTGGCACAGGTGTAGATCCGGGGCATGTTTGTTTATACCTTGGGAAGAATTTCCATCAGAGATGTTTGTACCTCAGCCGGCGTGGGGATACCCAGCAAACCGGGGCGGGTAACGGATATCGCTGCGAGCTGGGTGGCAAAGCGGGTTGCCTCCCACGGATCGCGCGTTTTGAATAATCGGGCAAAAAAGGCGGTGGCAAAAATATCGCCGGCGCCAGTGGCGTCCACTTCTTTCATCACAGGTGCCCGGAAGTAACGCACATCGCCGTTCCAGTACAGGCGGGCGCCTGCCGCACCTTCAGTCACGACCAGAATCCGAATGGATCCCAGCATATCCTCAATCCAATCTTCGTTGTGCTGCACGTCTTCAATGCTGAGCACCGCCGCGCTGGCTTTCGCCAGCACAAAAGCTGCTTCCGGCCATTCCACCGGGTGCACCCGTCCTTCATCGTTCCACGAGCGCAGCCAGCCCTGCGGCGTCACCCCGATAAACGAATCCGGAAACCCCCACACAATCTTGGGGTCAACTTCCTGGGCCACGGGCCCCAGGTGCACAATGGGCGCGCTGCGCCAGGGTTCGGGTACCAGCGAGAGGTCCAGCATGGGCGCCGCATGATAGAGATACTGCACCCGTCCCTCTGGCTTGGCCTGATTTTCGAATGTCGTCGAATGTTCCGCTGGCAGGTAAGCAATCGGTATCCCTTCCAGCGGCTGTAGCGGCGCCCCCGCCGCATGGGATGAAACAATCCCTACCCGCAGCCCCAGCGCCTTAGCCGTCAACGCCGCATAAGAGACCGTACCGCCGGGCGTGGGTCCGGCGGGGGTCAGGTCCTCGGTAATGTGACCGATGACCAGGTAATCGATGGGTTCGGGGCGCATCAAACTTTGCATGGGTTATTCGCCAGTTGGCTGTTCGGTGGGTTCGCTTTCTTCTATATTGAGCGGTTGCAGGGCGTCGTCCAGCGTGGGGTTCTCGCGCCGCATTCCTGGGGCAGGGGTGCCGCAGTAGGGGCACAAATTCCAGGGCAGCTCCATCAATTTATTGCACTGATGGCAGCGCTTGCGCAGCCGGGTGTGACAGTTTGGACAGGCCACCCAGTCTGCCTGAATGCGCCGCCCGCATCCCGGGCACAGCGGATTATCCTCAATCGATTGGAGCAGGGCTTCTTCTTCCAGCGTCTGTTGATATTCATCTTCCAGTGTGTGCGGCGGCCTCAAAATCAGGTACACCAGAATCCCTGGCAGAAACAGCACTGCTACCACCAGCACAGCCAGAATTTTCGCCAGCGGATCGCGCGATCGCTGCCGAATGTCCCGATACGTCCAGAAAATCAGGCTGAGCCAGAGTGCCACGGTGAACGCCGCTGCAAAGGCTACTGCAATTAATGTGAAACTGCTGATAAACGAGGGGTCAAAATTCATAACATGCTCCAATGGTGAAATTATAGCATGGATGAGCATTTCTGACGTGCGGCGGCTTGCAGTTTTATCCCTCCTGCGATATAGTATCTCCAGACTTGGGAAAGGTGATGCCATGCGAGAAACCCCCGCCGCTTATCGAGTGTCAGACATGGAAGCCAATGATCGCCCGCGTGAGCGACTTGCCGAGGTGGGCGCCGAAAACCTCAGCACGGCGGAGCTGCTTGCCATTTTGCTGCGCACCGGCTTGCCCGGCGAAAACGTGGTCGCCCTTGCCGGGCGGCTCTTGAAAGACATGGGCGGTTTGAGCGGTCTCCACCGCTCTTCACTGCAAGAACTGCGCGATCAGCACGGCCTGGGCCTCGCCAAAGCCACCCAGATCAAAGCCGCCATCGAGCTGGGGCGCCGCCTGGCCTCTGAAAAACCCGAAGACCGCCCCGCTATTACCAGCCCGCGGGATGTGGCTGATATTGTCAAATACGAGATGAGTGCCTTCACCCAGGAACATCTTTGGGTGATTGTGTTGGATACCCGTAATCGAGTAATGCATATCGAGCGTCTGTACAAAGGTTCTTTGAATTTAGCTATGGTGCGCGTAGCCGAAGTATTGAAGCCCGCCATCCTCCGCAGCGCTGCCTCCATTATTCTGGTTCACAACCATCCCAGCGGCGATCCCACCCCCAGCCCGGAAGATGTTGCCCTTACGCGCACGGTTTGGTCGGCCGGTAAGCAAATGGATATTGAACTCCTCGACCATTTGGTCATTGGAGGGTTTAATTACGTCTCACTCAAAGAGCGCGGCCTGGGCTTTGCTTGATTTGATGATATAGAGGTCATGTATGGACGAAGTCTCCCTTCGCAATCAATTAGAATCCCTGCGCCAGCAGATTAACTTCCACAATTACCGCTATCACGTTTTGGATGCCCCGGTAATCAGCGATGCTGAATATGACCGTCTGATGCTCCGCCTGCGCGAAATCGAGGCGGCGCATCCCGACTGGGTCACCCCCGATTCGCCCACTCAGCGTGCCGGAACTGCCCCGGCTGAAAAATTTGACAAAGTACCTCATCCTGCTCCCATCCTCAGCCTGGCAAACGGCTTCAGCCCTGCTGATATCCGCGCCTGGTACGAGCGCATCCTCAAGCTGGATGATCGGGTAGCCGCCAGCGGCTTTGTGGTTGAGCCTAAAATTGATGGCCTGACGGTCGTTCTGCACTATCAAAACGGTCAGTTTATCCAGGGCGCCACCCGGGGTGATGGCGAGGTCGGCGAAGATATCACTGCCAATCTGCGCACGGTTCGGGCAGTGCCGCTCCATATCCCGGTCTCGTCAGAGGGCCCCCTGCCTCCACCCAGGCTGGTGGTGCGCGGCGAAGTGTATATGAACATCGCAGATTTTCAAGATCTAAACCGTCGCCTCCAGGAAGCTGGAGAGCGCACCTACCTCAACCCGCGCAATACTGCTGCTGGTTCGCTTCGCCAGCTCGACCCTGCCCTGACGGCCCAGCGCCCACTGACGCTGCTGACCTATGCCATCGTTGCCATCGATGGCCCCGCTCCCGCCACCCAGTGGGACTTGCTGCAGTCGATGCGCGCTTATGGCTTCCCCGTAACCGATGTCGCGGAATACTGCCCCAACATTGAAGCCGCCATTGCGCTCTGCGAGCGTTGGGCTGACCGCCGTGATACCTTGCCCTTCGAAGTGGATGGCGTGGTCATCAAGCTTAACGACCTGCGCCTGGCAGATGAGCTGGGCTTTGTCGGCAAAGACCCCCGCGGTGCGCTGGCTTTCAAATTCCCCGCCCGCGAGGTCACCACCCTCCTGCGTGAAATCGGCGTGAACGTGGGGCGCACCGGCGTGCTCACACCCTATGCCATGCTCGAACCCGTGGAGGTCGGCGGCGTGATCGTCAAGCAGGCCACCCTGCACAATTTTGAATATATCGCTGAAAAAGATATCCGCGTAGGCGATCGGGTATTGGTCAAACGCGCTGGCGATGTGATCCCCTACGTCATTGGCCCCGTGACCGCGGCCCGCAGCGGAGCCGAACGTCCCTTTGATCCGCCGCAAATCTGCCCCACCTGCGGGCAGCCGGTGGAGCATCTGGAAGGAGAGGTGGCCTGGTACTGTGTGAATGCTGCCTGCCCGGCTCAACTGATTCGCCATCTGGAGCATTTCGTCTCGCGCTCAGCCATGGATATTGCCGGTCTGGGTATCAAAATTGTAGAACAACTGGTTGCCGCTGGCCTGGTCTCTGATGTTGCAGATCTCTACACGCTCACGCCCATGCAGCTTCTCACACTTGAAGGCTTTGCTGAAAAGAAAGCGGAAAATCTATTGTCAGCTGTAGAGGCTTCTCGCAGGCAGCCGCTTTCCCGCCTGATCAATGCTCTCGGCATTCGCTCTGTTGGCGAGGTGCTTGCCGCAGATCTGACGACCCACTACCCGGATCTGGACGCACTCAGCCGCGCCACTGCTGCCGACTTGCAGCAAATCGAAGGGGTTGGCCCCAACATTGCCGCCGCCATTGTGGATTGGTTTGCTCGCCCGGCCAACCAGAACCTGCTTCACAAATTACGCTCGGTTGGCCTTTGGCCCACGGCAACTGCGCCTAAAGCATCTGGCCCGCAGCCCTTTGCCGGGCTTTCGTTTGTCGTCACCGGCACCTTGCCCGGCTTTACGCGTGAAGGCGTCAAAGAATTCATTGAATCCCACGGCGGCAAAGTGATTGACTCGGTCAGCAAAAAGACCAGCTATCTGGTGCTGGGTGAAAATCCCGGCTCCAAGCTGGATAAAGCCCGTTCGCTGGGTGTCCCTGTGATTGATGAGGCGCAGTTGCGCCAGTTGGCGGAGGTCTGATGGCTGCACTCTGGCTTAAACCCGGTCGCGAAAAATCCGTTCAGCAGCGCCGCCCATGGGTCTTCTCCGGCGCTATTGATCATCTGGAAGGTGACCCCGGCGCTGGCGAGACGGTTGCCGTCTATGCCGCAGACCGCACGCCCCTGGGCTGGGCAGCCTATAGCCCGCAGTCCCAGATCCGCGCCCGCATCTGGTCCTGGGATCCTGCCGATACAATCGATGCCGGCTTTTTCCATCGCCGCATCCGCTCCGCCCTGGCACGCCGCACCGCCCTGAAGCTTGAACCTCAGACAACAGCCTGCCGCCTCATCCACGCCGAATCCGATGGCCTGCCCGGTTTGGTGGTGGATCGCTACGCCGATGTGCTGGTCATCCAATTCCTCTCAGCCGGTGCAGAGCATTGGCGCTCGGTGATTATTGACGTTCTAGCGGCCGAAACTGGCCTCTCCCACATCTATGAACGCTCCGATGTCGAAGTCCGCCGCCTGGAAGGCCTGCCCGAACAGACCGGCTGGCTGCGCAGCCCTGGCCCCACGGGGGTTGAAATCCTCGAAAATGGTCTCCGCTTCAAGGTGGATGTCGCCGTCGGACAAAAAACCGGCTTCTATCTGGACCAGCGCAATAACCGCGCTCGCGCGGGGGCCTTGTCTGCCGGGCGAGATGTCCTCAACTGCTTCTGTTACACCGGCGGCTTCACCCTTTATGCCCTGGCTGGTGGTGCCTCCTCCGTCCTCTCGGTCGATTCGTCTGGCGAGGCGCTGGCTCAGGGTGCTGAAAACCTGGCGCTCAACGGCCCCTTCCCCGGCGCATCTGACTGGTTGGAAGGTGATGTCTTCCAACTATTGCGCAAATTCCGTGACCAGGCCCGTCAATTTGATCTTATCATCCTCGACCCGCCCAAGTTTGCCCCCACCGCCGCCCAGGCAGAACGCGCCGCCCGCGGCTACAAAGACATCAATCGCCTCGGCTTCAAACTGCTGCGCCCCGGCGGCTTGCTGGCAACCTTTTCCTGCTCTGGCGGCATATCTGCCGAACTCTTCCAAAAAATTGTCGCCGATGCCGCCCTGGATGCCGCTGTAGAAGCTCAAATTATTGAGCACCTTCATGCCGGTCCCGATCACCCCATCGCCCTCAATTTTCCCGAGGGCGAATACCTCAAAGGACTTATCTGCCAGGTGGGTTAAACCGCAAAGGCGAGCCTTGTGTGGCTCGCCTTTGATCAGGTGGAGATGGCGGGAATCGAACCCGCGTCCGAAAGAATCGACCCTCGAACCTCTACGAGCGTAGTCGGTCTTGGTTGTCGCCGGGGTCGTCAGAGACCGACAAAATAACGACCCGGCCATCCGCTAAGGCCCGAGAGCCTTCTTTCGCACAACGCACGGCGTATTGTGCGGCACCGCTGACTTTGTGTCGCCTGCTCCACCTCCGGTCAGGGAGCGGGGTGGGCAGACGTGGCCTCCGAAGAGGCCATTAGCTGTTTAGCTTCGTCGCTTACGCGGCGAGGGGCATAGCAGCGTAGGAAGTAGTGCGATTGGCACTTGTGTTTTGTGCTGATTTTACGAGGTCGGCACCTCTCGGCTCGCCATCCGGGACCAGCCTCTCCCGTCGAAGCCTGTCATCCCCGGGACATATTCATTATAAGCCTTTTGCCCTCAAAATCAAAGCCCATTTTCCCAACTTGGGAGTAAAATCATTCCTGTCCCAGCAGTGCCGGGCAGATCTTTTACCTCAGGAGAATAACATGCTGACCATTTATCGCAGCACTGAAACCGGCCTTGCCACCCTGTCCGATATTATCCCAGGTTGCTGGATTAGCGCCATCGAGCCAACCACCGACGAGATCGAGCAAATCCATCACCTCGGCATCCCGCGCGATTTTCTCACCTACCCGCTGGACCTGGACGAGCGCCCGCGCACCGAACGCGAAGACGACGGCAGTATGCTGATCATCCTCCGCGTCCCTTATTATGAGGGCCCTAAGGTCGACGTGCCCTACACCACCGTTCCGTTGGGCATCATCATCACCGAGAAATACATTGTGACTGTTTGCCGCCGCCCCAATGAGGCCATTCAAGAGTTGACCTCCGGGCGGATTCGCGGCCTGTCCACAGTCAAACGCAACCGCTTCATTCTCCGCATGCTGCTGCTCACCGCCAGCCGCTATCTTGAAAACCTGCGCCAGATCAATCGCACCGTAGAAGCGCTGGAAGACCAATGCCAGGGCTCCATCCGCAACCGGGAAATGCTGGAGCTGCTCAAATATCAGAAAAGCCTGGTCTATTTCACCACCGCCCTCAAAGGCAACCAATTGATGATGGAACGGCTGCAGCGCTCCCAGCTCTTCCACATGTACCCCGATGACGAGGATTTGCTCGAAGATGTCATCACCGAAAACCAGCAGGCCCTCGAAATGGTCAATATCTCCAGCTCCATCTTAACCTCCATGATGGATGCCTTTGCCTCGCTCATCTCCAACAACCTCAACGAGGTGATGAAATTCCTGGCTTCCATCACTATCATCCTCAGCATCCCCACCATTGTCACCAGTTTCTTTGGCATGAATATCCCGCTGCCCTGGGAGAACAATGGCTTGGCGCCGGTTTATATTTTTGGTGTTTTTCTGCTGCTCTCCATCGGCGTGGTCCTGCTCTTCCGCCGCCGGGATTGGCTATAAAACGAACTTGTGGGCGGAACAGGACTCGAACCTGCGACCCCATCTGTGTAAGAGATGTGCTCTAACCAACTGAGCTATCCGCCCGGGGACGCCGCTCATTATACTCGATTCGTACATTCTATGCTACACTCACGCAAACAGGAGTACCCAAAATGCGATTTGTGCGCTACACTCTGGGGCAGGCTGCCCCCACCTTTGGCTGGTTAATCGAAGATCGGATTGGCCCCCTGGATGGCTCCCCCTTTGACAGCTACCGCCGTCAGGAAGCTACCATCCCCTTGTCCTCTGTCCGTCTTCTGGCGCCGGTTCTGCCCGGCAAAATCATCTGCATCGGACGCAACTACGTTGAGCACGCCCGTGAACACAACGCCGAAGTCCCCGAAACGCCGCTGCTCTTCCTCAAACCCCCATCCTCTGTAATTGGCCCCGGCGATAAAATTATCTTGCCGCCACAGTCCCAACAGGTGGAACACGAAGGCGAACTGGCGGTGGTCATTGGCCGCCGCGGCCGCTGGATTCCAATGGAACAGGCGCTCGACTATGTTCTGGGCTATACCATCGGTAATGATGTCACCGCCCGCGACCTCCAGCGCCGCGATGGGCAGTGGACCCGCGGCAAAGGGTTTGATACCTTCTGCCCGCTTGGCCCCTGGATCGACACCGACTTTGACCCGGCCGATGCCCTGCTGACCTGCCGCGTCAATGCCGAAATCCGCCAGATGGCCACCATTCGTGATATGGTCTTCACCATCCCTCAACTAATCACCTTCATTTCCTCGGTGATGACCCTGGAGCCCGGTGACGTCATCCTCACCGGCACGCCCGCCGGGGTGGGCCCCATGGCTGCCGGTGATACCGTCACGGTTGAAATTGAAGGCCTGGGCGAACTTAAAAACCCGGTCAGCGCCTGATGTTGATGGATACCCCCCGGCTTTTTGAGCCGTATCATACCTATTTGCAAAAAACGCTCCTGCCGTCTCGCTACACCCATTCTGTCAATGTCATGCGGGTGATGGAGCAGTTGGCCCTCATCTATGACCTTGACCCCATCAAGGCTATGACCATTGGTCTGCTGCACGATATTGCTCACGACCTGTCACCCGCCGAACAGTTGCACCTGGCGGATTCAGTCCCCATCCCGCTTCAACACACCTGCGAGCAGCACCCTTTGATTTTACACGCCCTGGTGGGCGCCCATCTCGCTGCTGAACGGCTTGGCGTTTCAGACCCGGTCATCTTGAATGCTATCCGGTGTCATGGCTACTGCGGCAGCAATCCGCCACTTTCAGAACGTTACACCTGGTGCATGCGCTTTGCCGATATGCTCGATCCCCTGCGCACCTGGCAGGACCTGACCGATCAATTAGCCCCGCCCGTCTTTTCCGGCGACCTGGAGCAGGGTGCCCGTATCCTGGTCGCCTGGATGGTCCCTTTCCTCGAAAACCGGGGCTTACCGGTTCACCCCAATCTGTACAGCCTGCAGCGTCAGCTGATTAACTAGCCCGCCTTGCTTTTTGGGGTGGATTGCCAGATATATAGACCAATATGGCTTTTTCAAGAAAGCTTGACAGATAGACAAAAAGATCCTTCTCGGTAAA